>CDZY01050010.1_pt1 | contig 21417 bp, 20 predicted proteins | sample 557671 | NCBI WGS metagenome assembly CDZY01 (sample SAMEA3182091, study PRJEB8094) | gut metagenome | biome: human; feature: gut; material: Stool; isolation source: human stools | place: Canada | collected 2013-03-11
ATATAAGGCTCTTGCTTTATCCTCTCCAATTACTTCCGACATTTCTTTGTAAGTAAATCCGTATGGGTCATTCAATATTTCCGTAAGTGTACTTTTAGGTAAGTGTTTCATTTAATATCCTTCCTTTTGTTTTTCAGAGTTTTTGATTATGATTTCTAATTTTTCAACATCAATGATATGTGTTAATTTACATTTAGGGCAGAAAAGAGGAAAATTTCTTAATACCGTATTATAAAATACTTGAACCCTCGTCTTTCCGTTACAAATTGGACATTTTATCCAATATTTTTCAAGCATAATATTTCTCCTTTTGTGCAAAAAAATACAGGTCAATTCTCAACATGAGCATTGACCTGCATTTATACATATAACACTACAACAAAATTAAGGCATAGTTTTTATACTATGTCTATACATCGTTAGTTTTGTTGTATAGCATACGCAAAATAAGCATGACAAAAAAGCCCATATTGAAAATGGGAAAAATCTTTTTTGATTTCAATGCTTATCGAATACGCATGCTATGTAACATAAACATTTCCCCCTTTTAATAATACTATACAAAAAAAGCGGCTAATTGTCAACATATACATATGAATTATTTTGGCTAACTGATTGAATTGTGTAGACATATCCAAGAAGAAAGGGGAACAGTAAAATGTAACAGGATGAATAACTATGGCAAAAAGACCAGTACCGAAATACGATTTCAAGGCTTTTGGGGCAGCGATAAAGGCGGCGCGGACAGGGCGCAAGGAGAGCCGCAAGAAAGTGAGCGACGAAATGTTTATCTCGCCGCGCTACCTTGCGAACATTGAGAACAAGGGGCAGCACCCAAGTTTACAGATTTTCTTTGAGCTTATGCTCCGCTACAATATATCCGTAGACCAGTTTCTTTTGGAAACGCCGCCAGAGAAGAACACGCAGCGGCGGCAGCTTGACGCGCTTCTTGACGGTATGAGCGATACAGGCATACGGATTGTGAGCGCAACGGCAAAGGAGATAGCGGAAGTCGAAACAGAGGGCAGATAAGAAGTGTCCGTCAGAATTGAATAAGGTTTAGAGAGCGTTGTAATCTTTTTTTGAGGATTGCAGCGTTTTTCTTTTGCGGAAGTTTGGCAAAACCGGGCATAGCTCCGTAGTAAGGCATAAGGGATAAAAACATTCGTAGCAAGCATAGGAAGCGGGTACCCACTTCCGTATTTTCCCCTCCCGCGCTGCGGCGCGTCGGTTGAAAATTGCTTGTTGGGAAGTGTCCCAAACCCTCGGAACGGAAAGGAAAGGAGCGAATACATGAACGGACGCAAAAGAACGGTGCAAATCAAATTCAGAGTGACGGAAGCGGAACGGGATTTAATACTGGAAAAAATGAAGCTCGTACCCACCCGGAACATGGCGGCATATCTGCGGAAGATTGCCATTGACGGGTATATCATTCAGATAGACCATGCCGATATAAAGGCAATGACCGCAGAGATACAGAAAATCGGTGTCAACGTCAACCAGATAGCACGCCGCGTAAACGCGACGGGGAACGCATACCAAGAGGACATAGAGGAAATAAAGGGGGTGCTTGCGGAGATATGGCGGTTACAAAGATTAAGCCTATTAAAAGCACTCTAAGCAAAGCCCTTGACTATATCGAAAACCCGGACAAGACGGACGGAAAAATGCTTGTGTCCTCTTTCGGCTGCTCCTATGAAACGGCAGATATTGAATTTGAATATACCTTGTCCCAAGCACTCCAAAAGGGGAACAATTTAGCCTTTCATCTGATACAGTCCTTTGAGCCGGGGGAAGTCGATTATCAGAAAGCCCATGAAATCGGAAAGCAGCTTGCCGACGCGGTAACAAAGGGGCAGCATGAATATGTACTCACGACGCACATTGACAAAGGACACGTCCACAATCACATTATTTTCTGCGCCGTAAATTTCGTAGACCACCGCAAATATAATTCCAACAAAAGGAGCTATTACGGCATACGGAACATGAGCGACAAGCTGTGTCGGGAAAATGGCTTGTCCGTCGTCGTTCCCGGCAAGGGCAGCAAGGGAAAGAGCTATGCGGAGTACCAGGCAGAAAAGACGGGTACAAGTTGGAAAGGCAAGCTAAAGATTGCCGTTGACGCGCTTATCCCCCAAGTTTCCAGTTTTGAGGAATTGTTGCAGCGGTTACAGGCGGCGGGCTATGAGATAAAGCCGGGGAAATATGTGTCATGCCGCGCCCCCGGACAGGAACGCTTCACCCGTCTTAAAACCCTCGGCGCGGATTATACAGAGGAAGCCATAAGGGAACGGATAGCGGGCAGACGGGCAAAGGCGGCGAAAGCCCCCAGAGAGCAGCGCGGCGTTTCGCTGCTTATCGACATTGAGAACAGTATCAAGGCGGCGCAGAGTAAGGGCTATGAACAGTGGGCGAAAATCCACAATCTGAAACAGGCAGCAAAGACCATGAATTTCTTGACGGAACATAAGATTGAACAGTACGCGGATTTAGTCAGCCGGATTGAAGAAATGGCAGCGGAAAGCGGACAGGCGGCAGACGCATTGAAGAACGCCGAAAAGCGGCTTGCGGACATGGCGGTGCTTATCAAGAATGTTTCCACCTACCAAAAGACAAAGCCCGTCTATGACGCATACCGCAAGGCAAGGAACAGGGAGAAGTACCGCGCCGGACAGGAACAGGCGATTATCCTACATGAAGCCGCCGCAAGGTCGCTGAAAGCGGCGGGCATTGCAAAGCTCCCGAACCTTGCCGCGCTGCAATCGGAATATGAAGCCCTCCAAGCGCAGAAAGAAGCCCTTTATGCCGACTATGGGAAGCTGAAAAAGAAAGTCCGGGAATACGATATTATCAAGCAGAACATTGACAGCATTTTACAGGCAGACAGGCAGCCGGAACGGGAAAAGGGAACAGAGCGCGGATAAGGATAGCAAAATCCCCGCCGCTGTGCTATGATAGGGCTATCAAAAAGCAGAGGAGCGTTGAGCATGGAAAACCAGAAAATGCCGGAATATGAAACCATACGCGCCGCCGTTGCCGGGGAAAAATGGGCGGTGGAGAAAGTCGTGGAGTGCTACAAGGACGAAATCGACAGGCTATCGACGGTAGCGGTCAGACAGCCGGACGGAAGCACGAAACAGGAAATCAACGAAGATATGCGCCAGTCCATCACAAAGAAGCTGATAGAAGCCCTCCCGCAGTTCCCGCTTGAAGAAATGGAAAAGGGAAATGTCAGATAGGCAAAAAAAGAACAGGGCGCGGAAGCCAGTATATGACTTCCGCGCCCTGTCTTTTTATGGGTGCTGTTTTCGTGAATGTTACGCAGTAGAACGCCATTTTTGGGGGTAAAGGTATAAAGTATCGCCTATCCGATTTTCACGCCCGGAAAGCCCTGTAAATCAAGGGATTTTCCGCGCCTACTGCGTAACAGGGGCGCGTCTTTTCCTCATGCGCTCGGCGGCTTGTCTGCGGGTGATACGTTTCCGGCAGACGGGGCAGTATTTGACACTGTTAGAGGTTGACGCAAAGAACGCGCCGCACTCGGTACATTTCTTCTTATCCCCTGTCTGGTAAAGCTCCGCATAAAGCAGCCTGTCGGCGGGAAGCACCGCAACCCGGAACCACTTGCAGAGAAGCGAATAGGAAATGAGCTGCGGACAAACGCACTCGTCCCCGTCGTCCAGTAAGATACAGTTCCCGTTATCATAATTGCAGCACGTCCGGCGCACAAGGGCGTTGACTTTCCGGCTCTGGGGCGGCGTCAGCCGCTTAACCCCGTTCATACTTCATCAGCGGCGTAAATGGGAAGCTCTGCAAATTCCGCTTCGGTCAAAGCGTCCACTTTGGAAAGGGTGCGCTTTGCAAGCTCCCGCATATCCGCGTCCATGTAGGGCAGCGCGGCGTTGACATTCTCAATCAAAGCCCGCTTGCCGCCCTCGTTGTAAATGCTCAAAAGGTTTGTTTCTTCAACAGTCAGTCTAATCATGCTCATACCTCCATATCGTGATTTTTTGTTTTTGCCGCCGCCTTTTTCGGGGCGGTCTTTGCCTTGTCTGCTTTAAGCTGCGCCCGGATAGAGGGGCGGGGCTTCCTTATCTCCCTGTCCCGGTTCTCCCCCTTGTCAATCAGCGCATACGTCCCATGTCTGCCCTCGATTTTGGAAAAGGAAAGGGTCTTGTAGGGCAGCATGGAGAAAAGGCGGTCAGTGTCCTTTGTGGCTGCAAGCCGCATGAACGCCGGGGAAAGCTCTGCCATGAAATGGGTCTTGTTCGGGCTGTTCGGCTCGTAATGCCGCTTCATTTCCCGCACAATGCGCCGCGCTTCCGTTTCAATCAGCCCGTCCCGCAAAGCGGCAATATGCGCCTTGAAATCCCCCGGCGAAAGCTGCTCCCGGCTGCGCCGTTCTTCCTGTAAGAGCGATTGCAGCGCGTCCGGGTCGTTGGGTACGGCTTCAAAGCGTTCAAATTTCCCAAGCTGCGGGTCTGGGGTTCCGTCAAAATATCTCCCGGCTTCCTGTACCCTTTCCCCATGCTCATAAATCAGCTTCACCGTATCGGCGGGCAGCTCCTTTTCCTTGACGCGCTCATAATGTTTAGAGTAGTCCAGTTCGTACAGATTGCCCTTGATTTTCCCGCGCTCCTTTCCCGTCAGCTCGATTGCATAGGCAAGAACGCGGTCGCTTGTCTGCTCCATGTAGAAACGCCATGTGTTGTGGGGCGCGGTGTCTTTGAGGAAAACGTCGCGCTCCCGGAAACAGTGCGTCCCGGACGGGCGGCAGAACCACAAAAGTGTTTTGTCCTCCCTGTGGGGGCTTGCCGCCGCCTTTGCGATAATCTCTTTGTCAATGTCTAAGTCGCTCTGGTAAAAGCCTGTGTTCTGCTTCATAATCGCTTCAAGGGAAGCAAACAAATCCATGTTTTCAAATTTGCTCTGTTCCGGCATGGGTCAGCTCCTTTCCAAGTCCTGTGACTTCTGCTTTGCGTTTTTCTTCTGTGCCTTTTCCTTGTCGGCTCTAAGCTGCGCCCGGATAGAGGGTTTCTTTTCCGGCTTCGCTCCCTTGCCGCGCTCCTTGTCGGCTTTGACAGCGTTAGCCAGGTCAACAAGGGAAATCTGCTCGCCCGCCTTTACCTTTGCTTCCAGTTCGTCAACGGTGGGGGTGTTGTTGATGATACCGTCAATCATGTTCCCGTTCTGCTCTGTGGTCTGCTCGGCGGTTTTCAAGGGATTGTCCCGCTGCGCCTGTTCTGCGGCAACGGCAAACGCCCGCGTCCCATTCCCCATAATCAGATACTTTCCGTCGTCCGACTGGTGGTGAAAGCCATATCCGGCGGCTTCTATCTGCTCCCGGCTCATGGCGGTCACATGGAAAGTCCCCCTCGGTGTCTTGACAGTTTCGCCCGTTTCCAAGTCGTCCGGGGTAAGCTGCTTTTGCTCCTGTAAAAACTCCGGCACTTCCCGAAAACCTACACTGTCAACGAAATGCGCCGCGTCCTGTCCGTCCTGATGAAGCACTACCACGTCGGAAACGGAAAGGCTGTGTCCCTTAAAATCTTTGGGGTGGTCGATATTGAAACAGGTGTAAATATCTTCAAGGGAAGTTTCCGGCGCAAGGGGCGCGGAATAGACAAGCTCATAGTTCGCCCTGTCAACCACATTTCCCGCCGCCTGCAGGCGGTCGTATGGCTCAAAGCGGAAATCCCTTGTTTCGTCCCCGCCCTTTATCTGGTAAATGGAAAAGGTGTCTTTGTCCTGTCCGGCGGTCTGCGCCGTTTCCTGTGCCTTTGCGTAAAGCTGCTTCACGTCGCCCTCGGTCAGCTCGCCGCTTTTGAGCTGCCCCATAAGCTCGCGGCATTTCTCCGGCGTTCCCGTATAAAGCACGTCGCCCATTTTCGCCCGCCCGTTCTCCTGTGTCACATAGGCTTGCAAGAGGTAGCTGTTTTCCCGGCTGTCGCTGTAAGGGTTCCGGCGCACTCTGTAAATCGTTTCCGGGGTAAAGGCTTCTTTCGGGGCTGCGCCCGCTTTTTCCTGTGCGCCGGATTTTCCCGGTGCGGCTGCTTCCGGATCCGGCTTCTCCGGCGCGGCTTCCTGTCCCTCTCTGGTGGGCTGCTCCTGTCCGGCGGTCTGCTCCTTGTCCTGTGCCTTTTGCAGCTCCGCTAAGTTCTCGTCTATGGAATTGATAATCTCGGCGGCTGCGCTGCGTATCGTTTCAAGGGAGCTTTTCAGCTCGGACAGCTCCCGCCCGCTGCTCCACCCGGCGACATAGCCGAAAGAGTAGTCCGACGTGTCAAGCCCGTAATGTTGGCAGACAGTATAGGCGACGCTTTCCGCTTCGACTTCGCGGGTGCGGCGGTCAACGTGGGGCTGCTGCTCGTCCTTTGGCGCGTTGAGGTCAATGTCGTGCAGCTTCGCATGGGCGATTTCGTGAATAGCGGTCTTTAAGGTCTGTAATTCGCTCATGCCCTCGTTGATAGCAATGCGCTTGTCCTCCAAGTGGTAGTAGCCATGAGAGCCGCCCTCGATATTCTCAAAGGCGATAGGAACGGGGGAAGTCTTTTCAAGGGCTGCGAAAAAATCCTTGTAGCGGTCAACGTCGCCTGTCAGCTCGTCAACCGCAATGTCCGGCAGCTCCTTTCCCTCGGTCTGGGAAACGTCAAAGACGGATACCACCTTGTAGGCGGGTATGGTGACTTCCTTTTCCTCGGTGACGGGCTTCCCGTCCTTGCCGATAACGGGCTTCTGCGTGTGCGGGTCGATTTTCTGCATTTCCTGTTTGATTTTATAGGGTGACGGAGCAATGATTTTAATTCCCTTTTGCCCTTTCATCACGTTTCGTTCAAAGTTGTTCTTCCAAGCGGAAAAGCCCGCCACAAGGGAAGCGTCCGGCTTCTGCATGGCGATAAGGACGGTGTTTCGGAAGCTGTAATTATGGAATTTTGACATGACTTTCAGATATTCCCGGTAACGCTCGCTGTCAAAGAGTTCCGCAATACCCTGTTCCAGACGGTCGGTAATCTCTTTGAGCTTTTCGGCGGGCTTCTCGCTCGTCAGCACGATAGGGATAACCGGGCGCGGCTCCTGTGGCTGCTCTGCGGTCTGCGCCGTTCTCTGCCCCGGCGCGGCTGCGTCCATTTCTACCTTTGACGGGTCGGGTCTTTCCGGCTGCGGGGGCTGCGGCGTTACCCGGTATTCCTCCGGCACGTCGCGCCCGTCGTACCATTCTGTAAAGGTGTTGCGGTTGTTGTAGATATAGCCCTTTTCGGTAAACATACCGTCGTCGTTAATGGAAGCGTCCCGCCCGTATTCCTCATACATGAAATACTTTTTCGCTTCTTCGGGAAGTTCCGGTTCTTCCAGTTCATCAACCAGATAACGCCCGTATTCTTCTTCATTGTGGACGGACGGATAAATCCAGTAGCAGTCAAGGTTCTGTGCAAGGTTGATAATGTCCTGTAAGCTGTCGGCATGGTCGCCGTATTCAATGGCTGCAATGAATTTCTCCCGGTCGTCGTCAAACTGCATTTCCAAGAGCTTCCCTAAATAGTTCAGCTCGTCGGGGTGGGAATACTCGCTTAAATGCTCCGTCAAGCCGGGGATAGTGGATTGAAATTCTGTGAAATGCCATTCCTCATAGTGCTTGAAGTCAATCCCGATACGGTCAAAGACTTCTTTCAGATGTTCGGCAGTCGTGGGGAATGTCACCCATTCGCCCGCGGGTCTGCCCTCGGTGTACTTCCCAAGATTGGAAAGATAGCCGCTTAAAATCGGTTCTGCCATTTGTTCGCTCCTTTCTTTTTCAATCATGCGGTGCATAAGCTCAAAATCCTCAATGCTCATGCTCCCGTCAAATACATAGGGGTTAAAATCCTCCCCGTCCCGGTAGGGCTTTTCGGAAAAGGGAAGCCCCGCTTCATGGGCGGCTGCCCTCGCTTCCTCGATAACCTCCGGGGGAAGCCTGTCGTCATGCGCTCCGATAAAACCGTCAATGTCGTTCATGCTGTTTTCGTAGTGGTAACGCACTCCGGCGGTCAGCTCGTCAAGGCTCATGTCCTCGCCTAAATGCCCGCAATAGTAGCCGTTTAAGATAACGGCGGCGGGGTCAATGCTTTTTATTTCCTCTAACCGGCTCCTGTCCTCCGGGTAGAGCGTATCGTCCATATCAAGATGAAAATATTCCGCGTTCCATGAACGCCCCTGTTTCCAGAACGCCACCCATGCGATACCGTCCCTAAGCTCGTCTTGATAGTCCTTTACGGTGTCCCGTAAACTTGCCATAGTGAAAAACCTCCTTTCTCTGCGGCAGCGTCATAAGCTGCATTTTTTGGCTGCATGGTCTACTACGGGTACGCCCGCATTTCTGCCAAATATTTTTGAAAATTTTTAGAGGGTGAAGCCCTCCGCAAAAGAGGGTTTGGGAAACTTCCCAACAAGCAAAATCCCCGTCCGGCGCGTCAGCGTCGCAACGGGGATTTACGGAAGTGGGTACCCGCTTCCTATGCTTGCTATTCAAGTTTTTAGTTCTTCTGCACTTCGATACGGTAGTTGACGTATTTCCCGCCAGTGTCAGCCAGAACGATAGTTCCGTCGTAGGTCTTGCCTGTTTTCGGGGAGTAGAGCTTCTTCACATTCGCCTTGCCGGATTTAAGGAGCGCGGCGGCAATCTTCGCGGAAAAAGCGGTCTTGCGTTCCTCGAAAAAGCGGTCATTCTTCCACATGACAAAGGCACATTCTTTGTTGCTGCAATAATAGTTTTTCTTCCCCTCATGGACGGGGGAACCGCAACGGGGGCATTTGCCGACAGAGGGCTTTTCCTCCCGGAACAAATCCTTTTTCCCGTCCAGTGCTGCGGCGTGTGTCTGCACAAGCTCCCGCGCCATAGCTTCAATGCCGGACAGAAATTCGCCGGGGTCTGCGGCTCCCTTTGCTATCTGCGTCAGATTGTTTTCCCATTCTGCGGTAAGCTGTGGGGAAGTGAGTATATCCGGCAGAATACAGATAAGGCTGTTCCCGTTTTTGGTAGGGATAAGCTGCTTCCCCTTGCGCTCCGCAAAGCCGCCCTTTACCAGTTTTTCAATGACGGCGGCGCGGGTGGCGGGAGTGCCAAGCCCCCGGCGTTCCGCGTCCGGGTCGGTGTCCCCGTTCCCGGCGCGTTCCATAGCCGACAAAAGGCTTGCTTCGCTGTGGGGCTTCGGCGGCGTTGTGGTATGCTCCGTTACTTTTGCGGCGGGGTTAGGAAAGCCCTGTCCCTCGGAAAGCTTCGGCAGCGTCACGTCTGCATTTTCCCCGTCCTCCGCTTCGGGCTTATCTTTCAGCGTCGCCCGGTATCTGCGTTGAAGCTCTTTCCAACCCTCCGCAAGTACGGTCTTTCCCCTTGCGGTGAAGTCTGTCCCGGCGCATGAGAAAACCGCCGTAACCGCTTCATAAATATGCGGCTCGGCGGTGGCAAAAAGCAGACGCGCCCCCGCAAGGGTAAGGATATTCTTCTCGCTTTCCGGCAGCGCGTCCGGGTCAGCCTTTGCAAGCTCCATAGTGGGAATGATTGCGTGGTGGTCTGATACTTTTTTACTGTCTAATACCTTTACAACCTCCGGCGTGAAGTCCGCGCCCGCCATAAAGGGGAGTTTTTCGCAAAGCAGCGCGATAATGCCCGCTGCGGTGCCGCCCATGTCGTCAGTAAGAAAGCTGCTGTCCGTCCTCGGATAAGTAAGGAGCCGCTTTTCATAAAGGGATTGTGCAAGGTCAAGGGTCTGCTTCGCGGTGTAGCCGAAAATGCGGTTCGCTTCCCGCTGCAAAGAGGTAAGGTCAAAGAGCTTCGGCGGGGCTGCGGTTTTCTTCTCTCTGGTGAGGGAAACGCATACCGCCGTTTCCGCTTCGCAAGCCCCTTTCAGCGCGTCGGCTTCTGCCTTGTCGGAAATCCTCCCGCTTGCCGCTTCCGCGCCGGATAAATCAAGGCGCACATGATAATATTTTTCTTTCTGGAAATGGGAGATAGCCGCGTCCCGGTCGGTGAGCATTTTTAAGGTCGGGGTCTGGACGCGCCCCACGTTCAAGGTCTTTCCATACAGGCAGGAGAAAAGCCGGGTGGCGTTAATGCCGATAAGCCAGTCAGCCTTTGCGCGGCAGAGGGCAGACGCAAAGAGCGCGTCGTATTCCTGCCCGTCTTTGAGGGAAGCAAAGCCCGCCTTGATTGCCCCGTCCTCCATTGAGGAAATCCACAAGCGGCGCATGGGCTTCTTGCAGCCCGCCGCTTCGTAGACAAAGCGGAAAATCAATTCTCCCTCGCGCCCCGCGTCACACGCATTTACCACTTCGGAAACGTCGGCGCGGTGCATAAGCTCTTTTAGGGTTTTGAATTGCTTCCCCTTGTCCGGGTCAACGGCGTACTGCCATTCCTCCGGCAGAATGGGTAAGCTCTCAAAACTCCATTTTTTATATTGCTCCCCGTAGGCGGCAGCTTCCGCAAGCTGTACCAAATGCCCGACGCACCATGAAATGAGGCAGCCGCCGCCCTCGATATATCCGTCTTTCTTTTCCTTAACGCCAAGCGCGGCGGCGATAGTCTGCGCCACGCTCGGCTTTTCTGCAATCACAAGTCTAAGTGCCATGAAAAAATCCTCCTTTCAGCGTTCCGGCTCGCTTGCCTTTTTCTCCTGTACCTGTTTCAGACAGTAGCCCACACAAGGGAGCTGCCCTTTGTACGGACAGGAAGCGCAAGCCGGGGAATGGGGAACGGGCGGCGCATTGTCACGCCGCCCGCCCGGTCTTTGAATCATCATCTTTTCAAAGGGATTGTCGGTAAACAGGGTCATGCTTCCTCGTCCTCCTGTTCTTCATCAGAAAGCCCGTCCCCCTCGTCCGGCTCCGGCTCGTCCTCGTCGTAGTCGTCAAAATCGAAATCTTCAAGGTCGGTGCCGCCCTTGACGTTTTGCTTCGGCTTCATAAACTTAAAATAATAGAACGCGCCCCCGCCGCCAAGAAGTGCCACGACAAGGAAAAGCACAAGCCCGCCCGCATTGCCTTTCTCTTTGGGCAGCTCCGGCGGTTCCTCGGTTTCCGGCTCTGCTTCCTTGCCGCTGCAAGCGGTCATGTTGTCCTTGCAGACGGGGCAGCTCACATTTACCTTTCCGGCTTCGCATTTTTCGGTGCAACTGCAAACGGCGGGCGGGGCTGCTTCGGTGCTTCCGTCCTCCATAAGTGCTAAGAGGTCGGCTTCGTCCACTTGATTAAGGAAATGTACGGTGTTCTCGCCCTCGTCGTCCCGGTCAATGAGGATATAAAAGTAATTGCCGTTTTTGGTCGTTACGGTGATAAGCTGCTTGTTGCCGCCGAAATCGTCTACAAGGGTCGCGTTCCCGTCCGGGGTAAGGGGTTCTTCCTTTTGGGGTTCCTCGTAGACAACGCCGCTGTCGTTGGTGTCGTCCTCTCCCTCCGGGGTCTGTGCAAAAGCGGTGACGGAAAAGCCGCCCGAAAGCATAAGGGCGGCGCAAAGTGCGGTCAGTGTTCTAAGGATTTTCTTATTCATTCTCGGTGTCCTCCATTTCTTCGGTGTCGTGGTCTGCGGGTTCTGCGGGGTAGCCCGGCGCGGCTTCCATGCCCGGAATACCGCCCCCGGAAAGCATAGCGGAAAGCTCATGCGGGGAAAGGCGCATGGAGCGCACAAGCTGTACGATTTGCAGATTTTCCGCTTCGGTTTTCTGCGCTTCAAGCCCCCTTAATCTGTTCTGGTACTCGGTGATTTTCTCGCGGGTCTTTGCAATCTCCTTGTCGATACGTTCAATTTTGTTCATAGCCATCAATAAATTTCTCCTTTCAGATTTTCATTTTTTTGTTGTCAGTTCCAATTCATTAAGCCGTAGCCCTTGATACAGGAGTAATTGACGGGGTAGCTCTTTATCTTGCAGGCGTCGCCGGAATTGCCCTCGACGGTATAGACGCGCTCCCCGTCCGTCCCGATAACAAGCCCTACATGGTCTGCGCTCCCGTCCCCGTCCCAGTCGAAAAAGATAGCGTCGCCGGGGGCGATATTCTCATAGCCCCTCGCGCCCCATTGCCCGCGTGACTGGAACCAGGGTACGCCCTGTGACTGGCACCCGGCAAAGCGCGGCTCGCTTTTCCCGGCTTGATTGTAGCACCATGAAACAAAACAGGCGCACCATTCCACGCGGCTGTTAAATCCGTACCAGCTCCAAAAGGGTCGCCCGCCTACGTTGCCGACTTGCCGCTTCGCAAGGTCTACAACGGCGGTGTTGCCGGGGCGTGTGCCGTTTACAAGCTGTACGCCGCTTAAATCCTCGGACGCGCCCATATCGGGGGAGCCGCCGCCGAAAATCAGCGGCTTGTTTCCGCTTGTTTCCAGATAGACGCGGTACATTTCAAGCTGCTGTGGCGTTAGAAGTTCCTCCGCAATCTCGGAAATGGGCTTGTTCGTCAGCTTCACGTTGAGGATATGGTACTCGTAGGGTACTTCCTCGGTGGTCGTTTCCCCGGTTTCCGGGTCTGTGCTTGTTTCTGTGCGGTAGCGGATTTCCGTTTCTTCCGTCAGCGTCAAAGTGTACTGCATGGCAAAGACGCGGTTTAGTTCTGCCTGTGCGCTCTGCGGGGTGTAGGTCTGTAAAAGGGCGGTGAGGTAGGACGCTAACTCATGGGGGTTATGCCCGATACTGTCAAGGTCATAGCGGTATTCGTCATAGCCGGGGTGGGTGCTTTCGATATTGTCAATCTGCTGCTGAAGCTCGTTTTCCTTTGCGGCGTAATTATTTTCCGTCGCCACAAGGTCGCTGTCCTCCGACGTGTAGGAAGTCCCAAGTATGCCGTTCATCAAGCCGGAGAACATGGAGCCGCAAGAGGAAAGCCCCGCCGATACCATGATGAATAAGAGCAGCGCGGCAACGGCGATACATACGCCCGCCGGGTGCCGCCCTACAAAAGCGATTGCCCGTTTGGTTTCCTCGGCTGTTTTCTTTGCTGCCTTGCGGGTGTTCTCTGCGGCTTTCTGCGCCGTTTTTGCGCCGCCTTTCCTTGCCGACTTTGCATACTGCCGCTTGATTTGCTGCTTCTGCATGAAGCGGGAAAGGGGATTGCCCGCAATCTGCGGATTGTCATGTAGGGATTTATGGTACTGGAAATCCACATTCGCCTTGAACGCCGCTTTCTCTGCCTTTGCCGCCGCCCGGTAGGGTTTGAGCTTGTGGCTGCGGTAGCCCTCCTTGACTTTCCGCGTCCCGTACTTTGCGCCGCGCTCTGCCAGTTCTTCGGATTTGTGCGCCCCCTCAACGCCGGAATTGTCCTTTTCAACGGAATGTATCTTGTTGTGGACGAAAATACCCGCTTCCTGTGCGGGGCGGGATAGCGGGTTATTGTGGGGCTTATTCCTTCCTATGGGCTTTTCCTGTTCCTCAAAATGTAGGCGGGTCTTGCCTTTCCCGGTGGCTTCATCAAAGGTGCGCTCCCGTACAAGTTTCTTTTCTTTGGGGATAGCCGCCTTTGCCGCGTCCAGACGGTCGGCTGCTTTGTCCGATTTTCGGATATACCTTTCAAGCTCCGGCGTTGCCCGTTCCTCGTCGGTAAACTGCAAGCGGGAAGATTTTTCTTTTGCTGTGGCTTCTGCCTGTGCTTTCCTCGCCGCCTTTTTGCTCGCCTTTCTGGTACGCGCCCCGTCGATACGCTCCAAGACGCGCTCGGCTGCGGCGGTGTCCTGTTCCCGTTCTGCCCCCGGCGCATGGGGAAGCGGCGGCGCGGCGGCTGTGGGCGCGGGAGCTGCGCCGCCCGGTATGGTCTGCGCTGCCTGTTCCGGCGGCTGCGGTGCTTCGGTCTTTGCAAAGTCCGCGTCCCTTATCCGCTTGCTGATACGTTTCTTTTTCCCGGTGGCGGCGTTTACCTCGACAGCCCCCTCGCGGGTCATTTTCTGCGTGACTTTCTCACGCGCTCGATACTGTTTTATTTTTCTGTCCCTCCAATCCGCGCCCTTGCAAGGGCGCAATACTCGGCGTTTATCTCAATGCCTATATAATGCCTGTCAAGCTGCCTTGCGGCTGCTCCCGTCGTGCCGCTGCCGAAAAAGGGGTCAAGCACAACGCCGCCTTTCGGACAGCCCGCCTTGATACAGGTTTCGGCAAGTTTTGGCGGGAACGCGGCGAAATGCCCGCCCTTGTAGGGTACGGTATTGATAAGCCACACGTCCCGCCTGTTCCGCATGGTCGGCATGAGGGCTTCGTCGTAGTAGCTGCCGCTTCTCGCCCGGTTAAGCCCCTGTACTTTCCCCTGTCCGGGTACTTCGTCCGCATATTTCTGTCCCGCGCTGCGCCCGGTGCGGTACCGCGCCGCCGTTGTGGGGGCTAACGGCTCGGCTATGGCGGCTGCGTCATAGAAATATTTCTTTGACTTCGTAAGCAGAAAGATATGTTCATAGCAGCGGGTAGGGCGGTCTTTCACGCTCTCCGGCATGGGGTTTTCTTTCTGCCAGATAATGTCGCTCCGTAAATACCACCCGTCAGCGCGTAGGGCAAAAGCTAAAAGCCAAGGGATACCGATTAAGTCCTTTTGTTTGCAGCCGGAAACGCGGTTGTTTTTTGCAATCTGCTGTCCGTTTCTGCCTTTCGGGTTCTTCGGGTCTGCATGGTAGCCCTTGTTCCCTGTGCCGCAGTAGGTGTCCGCGATATTCAGCCAGAGCGTACCGTCAGAACGCAGTACCCGGCGCAGCTCGCGGAAAACCTCGGTCAGCCTGTCAATGTACTGCTCCGGCGTGTCCTCCCGCCCAATCTGCATATCAAGCCCATAATCCCTAAGCGCATAGTAGGGCGGGCTTGTGACGCAACAGTGTACGCTTTCCTCTGGAAGCTCCCGCAAGGCATAGAGCGCGTCCCGGTTGATGATGGTGTCAGTTTTCAGCCCGTTCATGCTTCGCCCACTTCCTCCGGCTTCGTCGTCATTACCCGGTAAAGCTCGGTGTCTTTCGGGAAGCGGTCTACAAAGGGCAGCACCACGTTCCCGTAGAAGATAAGCCCCTCGCCCGCTTCGGTGTGGGTGACATATTTCATCTGCTGCGGGGAGATGTTGAGCTGCTTTGCAAGGATAGCCCGGTCGCCCGCCGCCTGATTGAGCATGAGGACAAAATCAGAGTTTTCAAAGATATTCTCCACTTCGCGGGAAGCAAGCAAATCCTTGACATTCTGCGTAATGGCTGTGGGTATGCCGCCCCATTTTCTGAAACGCTTCCAGATTTCAACGGAATAGGCGGCGGTCTGTTCCTCTTTCAAGAGAAGATGAAATTCGTCCATAAAATACCGGGTGGATTTCCTTTCTGCCCGGTTGACGGTGACGCGGTTCCATACCTGGTCCTGCACAATGAGCATACCTAACTTTTTGAGCTGCTTCCCAAGCTGCTTGATGTCAAAGCAGACAAGGCGGTTGTTCAGCTCCACGTTGGTACGGTGGTTGAATACGTTAAGGCTCCCGGAAACATACAGCTCCAACGCCGCCGCAATACGCGCCGCTTCCGGCTCCGGCTGCTTCAAAAGCTCGTTGTAGAGGTCGCCCAAGATAGGCATTTTCTCCGGGTCGGGGTCTGCAAGGAAAGGGCGGTACACGTTCCTAACGGCGCGGTCAATGACGGTCTTATCGACGGGCTGCAAGCCCTCCTTGCCGCCTATGACAAGCTCGCAGAGGGAGAGGATAAAGTCGGATTTCAGCGCAAGGGGGCTGTCGTCCTCGCTGTAATTGAGGTTAATATCCATAGGGTTCACATACTGGGGCTTCCCGTCAATGCCCTTGCCCGTAGGCGATAACCGTATCACTTGCCCGTCAAGCCGCTGCACAAGGGAAAAATACTCTGCTTCCGGGTCGCAGATAATTATGTCGTCGTCGGTAATGAGGAAAGCGTTTGTCATTTCCCGTTTGGCGGCAAAGGATTTCCCGCTTCCCGGCGTACCCAAGATTAAGCCGTTGGGGTTCTTTAGCTGCTTGCGGTCGCAGAGTATCATGTTGTTAGACAGGGCGTTTAAGCCGTAATACAAAGCCGCGCCCGTCTGAAAAAGCTCCTGCGTGATAAAGGGGATAAAGATAGCGGTGCTTGACGTGGTAAGCCCTCTTTGAATGGGGATAAGGTTCTCCCCAAGCGGTACAGAGGACATAAGCCCCGCTTCCTGTTGGTAGTCAAGGCGGGTTAAGGCGCAGTTGTTCTTCTGTGCAATGCCCGCCGCCGCGAATACGTCATTTTCCAGTTTCCTTTTTGTGTCTGCCATGTTCACCACAAGGAACGTCAAGAGGAACATTCTTTCATTCCGGCTCTGCAAGTCCTGTAAGAGATTTTTCGCTTCGCTGCCAAACGTGGCAAGGTCGGACGGGATTATATCCATGTCGTAGCCGCTGCGTACCGCTTTTTTCTGTTCCTCGATTTTCATTTTGTCAAGGTCGGTGATTTTCCGCTTGATTGTCTTTATGGCTTCGGTCTGGTCGATACTGTGGATATGCAGATTGACGATAACGCCCGTTTCCAAGTCCAGAATGTCAGATAAGATACGGTCGTTTAATTCCGGCGCAAGGATTTCAAGGAATGAAACCGCGCCGATTTTGCGCCCCATGCGGAAATAACGCCCCTCGCCAAAACGGAAAGAGGAAGGGGCGATAAAGTCCTTTGTGGAAAGCCCGGACGGGGCAAGCCATGAAAAATCAAAGGCAAACTGCCCGCCCTCCGGGTGGAAAATGCCATGCAGCATTTTAAGGCGTTCATAGCCTGTCATGGGGCGGGCAGACACGCCCAAGAGCTTAAAGTTGTTGAGTACGTCCGTTTCGATACGGGCAAGGCGGGATTTCGCCGCGCCCAGACTGTCGGCTTCAATGGCAAAGGTGATATATTTTGCTTTGACAAGCCCGTTGTTGCCCTTTGCAAGCTGGTTTTTCAGCATATCCCGGTATTCTGTGCGGATAGAATTGAAAGCGTCCTCCTGTGCCGGGATATTGACCGCTTTTTCCGCTTCGCCCCGCTGCGTCCCCTGATTGATGAAAGAGAGCTGCACCGAAACGGAAGCGTCAAAGTAGTTGAGGAAGTCGCACCAGTTCTCAAAAATGGCGGTCTTGTCGTCTGCCTGTGCAAGCTGATAGTTAATATCTTCAAAGGCGACGGTCTTTGAGTATTTCCGTCCCGTAACCTTGCAGATACCGTCCGGGTACATCTGGATATAGGGGATTGTCTGCTGCGCGGTGTGCGCTTTCCCGTCGCCCTTTGCCTGTCTGATGATTTCCGCAATCTGCTTTTTCTCGGCGCGGGTGAGCTTGCGGGGCGGGTTAGGCTTTGCGCTTCCCGCCGCGCTGTTTCTTCGTGTTTCCTTTTGCAATCGCTGATACCTCCTTTTCAAGTTTTCTCTGCCGTTCTAAGACGGAATAAAAGTTGTCTGTCCTGTATGGTCGTTCTTTGGGGGCTATGAATTTCGTCTGAATGATGTTCTTCACCACCACTTCAAGGGGCTGTCCATGCTTCTCATACATGGCAAAGAGGAAACAGGGCAGCATGACGGCAATCATAGCCATAGACGCAAGGCTTGTGCCTGTGCTGTCTTTGAGCAGAAAGAAAAGCGGCAAGCCGAACAGGAGAGCCGCCGCAAAACATACAATCTGCCGTTTGGTAAGGTTGAACGCTACTTTTGTCTTGACTTTGGATAAGTCTTTGGGTACGGGTACATACGCCAAGTGAAAACCTCCTTTCTCTGGGTTTGGTGTTGCTGTAATTTTCCATAAGGGTAATCAAGGCAAAGGTCAATCTATGCCCTTTGCCCGCCCGTATTATATGGGGGTTATCCGCGTCAAGGTCGGGTCGTATTTTCGCCGCTTCGCTCTGAAAATCTCCACCCTGCCCTTGACACGCCGCTAATGCGCGGAGAATATCGACTTCGCCAGTGCGCCGGATTTGAACAGGGAGAAACAGAGGATAACGGTATAGGCTGCAAGGGAGAATATCGCGCTGTGCAGATTGTCCGCTATTATCATGTTGTTTACCAGAACCGCGTAAATGCCGACGCATATCATAATGAGGAAGCCTTGAAAACCGATAGCGAACAGGGATTTTAGGTAGTTGTTTCCTATCTGCCCCCATTCCCGGTTCGTCATAGTTGCAAACGGGATAGGCGATACCGAACAGTAAAGTAGGGTAAGAACCCGGCGCCTTACCATATCACTATGGCAGGTTTCCGAGAACTCCCCTCCGAACCGGACTTACACCTCTCAGCGTATCCGGCTCTCCAGATGTCAGTCTAATTTCCCCGCGTGTAACTTGTCGTGACAGTAGACGCAGAGTGCCATTGTCTTGCGCTTACGCCCAATCATGGCGATTTCCCATTGTTTTCTGCCACTTAAATCTTTGAGTTTTCGTATATGGTGTATTTCAAGCGGCACATTCTCTGCGCCACACCACTCACACCTGTTTGCTTGCAGTCTTTTTATAAGACTATTACGCCCATAATTCTCAAAAATTCTTGCTACTATATCAGGATTTCCGCTTTCTACTTTAGTGTCCCGGCGGAACCCATTATTGTAAAACAATACCTTTCCGACCTTGCCGTTTTTCTTCGGATATTCCACAACAAAATCTTTTCCTTGACGGTACTTGCGGATAATTCTGCTGATTCGTGTCCGATATTTTCCAGCAAAGGTTTTGAGCATACTGTATCTCATTACATAGTAGAAGTTATTGAGTACAGACACGTTGTTTGCAAGTCGGTAGTAGTTATACAATCCACGGATTTCTGCGTTGTATTGGTTTAGGATTTCCAAATCGTCCAAGTGCAACAGGCGAGTGCGCCGGACAGGTTCCCAAACCTCTTTGTTTCCATTTTGTTTGTCGTATTTAATCTTGAGGGCATTGTAGGAGAACAGTCGTTTTACCCACTTATCATGGGGAACATAAAGTAAGACTTTTCCATTGTTTACCCGTCTGGTAGCCCCGGTTTTGGTCTTTTTGTTGTGTTCGCCTTTGGCGATTGTGACCTCATATCCCAAGAACTTCGCAGCGTCGTGTCCATGAGTAATCAATGTCTTTTCCTCGGACATTTCCAGATGGAGTTTGTCCCGGATAAAGCAGCCTACATCTTGTTTAATCTGTTCTGCGTCCTCTTTGCTGCCGATAACTCCAATTAAGAAATCATCGGCATATCGGATATAGCAAATCCGTTTATAGCTATCGTCCATCTGGTCGCTATACGGCATAGATTTCAGACTACGCCGCAGTTCCCGGATTTCTGCAATTAAGCCCTCTTTTTCTTCCTCGCTCATTTTAGAGAGATTTCTTTTAAGCCTTTGTTCTTTCCCCCGGCAGACATCCAGCTTCTTCTTGAACGCAGGATTGATTTTACGGCGGTTTCCGCAGTTGAATTTCTCTGCATACTCTGCCATATAGCTATCCAGTTCGTTCATGTAGATGTTTGCAAGGATAGGGCTGATGATGGAGCCTTGCGGAGTGCCGGAATAAGTATTGTGATAATTCCAATCCTCCATATATCCAGCTTTCAAGAACTTCCAGAGCAGACCGATGAAATGTTCATCTGCAATCCGCTTTCGCAAAATAGCAATCAACACATGATGGTCTACGTTGTCAAAACAGCCCTTTATATCTCCCTCAACGAACCACTTTGTCCCCGTAAAATATTTCTGCACATATTTGAGTGCCGTATGACAGCTTCTGTTTATACGGAAACCGTGGGAATAGTCGCTAAAGGTTGGCTCATAAATACTCTCTAAGATGAGCCGCACCACCTCCTGTATCAGTTTATCGTCGAATGACGGTATCCCCAGAGGACGCATTTTCCCATTGGATTTCGGGATATACGTTCTCCTTGCCGGGTTAGGCTGATAACTAAAATCCCGCATCTTTTCAATGAGGGCGTTTATCCTTGCCATTCCCATTCCGTCAATGGTTTTGCCGTCTGTTCCGGCTGTCATGTTGCCTGGTTTCGCCTGTATCCGCTGATATGCCAGCAGATAGAATTGTGGATTGTACAGGTTGCGGTATAACCGCTCGTACTTGTAGCTCTTGTTACACGCCTTGGATTTTAGGCTTTCCAACACATTTTCAGGACTTCTCATAATGCCTCACGCACCTTTCCTTTTTATGAATTGGTTGACATCCTGCCTCCCTTCGCCATGTAGACGGCTTTCCCGCCCTCGGACTACTACGGAGGCTCCGTTGCCATGCCGGATATTCAGCGTCATCTTTCTTGGGTTTTTACCCCTTGAAATTTATCGCCTTGCGGCATTACGCATAGCCGGATAGTTCCGGCGTTCCGGTTTAGGCAATCTCCAGTTAGACACTTTGGGAAAAGCGTATTGTGATGTCGGTAGTGGGTTTTCGTCCTTTTCCGCTTACTGCGGCTGGCTGTCATAAGTATCGTGCGGTCTGTGTTTACCTGTCACATTCCGCTATGACATACGGCGAATACAACCATCCTGCGCCGCCGGGTCGAGTATCCCGCCTCGGACTGCCCTTAAAGCAGTTTAGCCTTGCTCCTCATTCACAATGTTGCGTCTTGCCGCTCAGTCGTGGGTAGATGGTTTTCCCAACTTGCGATTTTTCCGATACGCTATTGTCCCCCTTGTGGTTTCCCTCCGGGGTAAATCGGATGACGCTAAAGTGACGCTTTTCACGTCTTTGATACTTTTCTTTACCGGCTTGCTAAAGCCGGGTTCCCAAAATGCCCGCACACCGCCTTTGGATGAAAAGCGGCGCTTCTGGACGCGCGGTAAATTTCTATCATGCGCCCGTAGAGGATAACGGTTATCAGTACGGACATGATTTTCATGCACAAGCTCACAAGGCTTGTTTCCATGACAAGTAAGAGCAGTTCGGGGATTTCCATAGCGTCAAGCCCGCTCTGCATGGAAGCAAGGGCGGCGGCAACATCAATCTCTGTGCTGCCGCCGATTACCCCCGCCGCGCCGGAAACAACGTGCTGCGCCATATCGAACACCGCCATAGTGATGTCAAAGGTGTGCGTCACAAGGTAGACTGCCACAAACGCCTTGAACACCCACTTGAAGAACATGGAAGTGTCAACGTCGTGCATATTGTTCTTTTCCGTTACCATGCTGATAAGCTCATAGCATAGGACGTAGGTAATGACAAGCCCCGCAATGGGTACGATTACATTCTCACTAAGGGTCTGTATCATGGAGAATATATTTGCGTTCCACCCTTGCGGGGTCTGCCCTACCTCTGCGGCGATAGTGCCGACTTTCTCGTTTACGTCCCCGAACATAGTTGACAGATTACCGTTTATGGCTCCTATGAGGATTTCCTTTATCCATTCGTTAATCGCGTCAAGTATGCTCTGCATAAGCCTTTACCCGCGCTTCTTAACCGAACAAGCCGGAAAGCAGCGGTACAAGGGTCATGCCGATAAGGGCAACGCCGCCGCCCGCCATGAGCTGCTT
>CDZY01033988.1_pt1 | contig 20233 bp, 16 predicted proteins | sample 557671 | NCBI WGS metagenome assembly CDZY01 (sample SAMEA3182091, study PRJEB8094) | gut metagenome | biome: human; feature: gut; material: Stool; isolation source: human stools | place: Canada | collected 2013-03-11
AGCCACACTGACCGTCAACATGGAATCAAAGAATGCAGGACTGTATGCGAACCTGTTCTACTACAATGAACAGACCGGAGAACTGGAATTTATCTGCGCCGGACAGATTGATTCGGATGGAAATGTGGAACTTGTATTTACCCATGCATCAGATTACACGATTGTTGTTGATACCAGGGTTATGAGTGATAACGGTCAGGCAGACAACAAAGCTGATGAAACCATTCCTGCGCCTAAGACAGATTACATTACTTCAAAATATGCATGGAATAATACGATAATCATTATTATAGGTATCTGTATTATATTGATTGTTTTTGGAGCCGTATTCTATGTAAGGAAAAAGAGTGGTTCAGAGGAAGAATAATGATGATTTCATAGGAGTTGCACGTAATATAAAGAGCAAAATAAACAAAAACAGCTAAAAGTATGTATTTAATATTTACTGCTCGCTTTTTAACATGATATCTATAAAAAGAACCGATGTAAAACAAAAAACTGGTTTACATCGGCTCTTTTTAGTATATAATGATTATTGAAAGGCGGTGGAAGTATGCTCATAAGATATATGTTTGACAATTTTTGTTCGTTCAAGGAAGAGTGTGAGTTTTCATTAGAAGCACCAGGCGGGAAAGTAAAAAAGCGCTTTCCGGATAACTATACTACAACAGAAACAGGATATGACCTGCTGAAAACGGCAGTTATCGTAGGTGAGAACGCAGGTGGTAAGTCCAACTTTATAAATGGATTAAAATATCTGAAATCATTGTTTGATACAAACATGAAAGTGCAGTCTGTTAATTCATATATTAACGCAGATACTTTGATGGAGTGTAATAATCCCAAACAGAAATTTAATGTAGTATTCTTAGCGGGGAATCATTATATTTATGAGTATGAAACTATTGTTGATACAAAAGGAATCTATAGCGAAAAACTTATCAGAAGCAGCCAGCGGAAATCAGCTGAGCATGTAGTGTTTGATATTTTACGGGATCAGGAGGACATATATACATTACGAAGAGGAACAGCCAGGGAAGTGACAGCTGCTCTTAAGAATAGCAATAATAGTAACGGATTATTTGTAGTTAAACTGGCTCTTCTCGGAAATAAGGATGCGTCAGCAACTGTTGAATGGATGTTAAATGTCCTATATCCGGGTAATATCCCCTCTGACAATATAGACAGCATTGTCAGGCAGGAACGGGATCTTGAAATTATGAAAGATCCAAGATATGTAGAAATTTTTAAGATGGTAGATTACAGCATTTGCGGAATTGAAGTGGATGATGAGAAGCCTTATTCTAAAACTCTGGTAATTCGTAAGAATGCACAGGGAAAGCAGTTTAAGAGAGAATTATCACAGGATTCAACCGGTGTCAGAGAATTTTTTGCATGGGCTGTACAGATATTTCGCGTGGTATATGAAAATAAAGTGGTATTTGCAGATGAGATGGACCGGGTTCTTAATCCAATCTTGTCAGACCGTGTTATTGCGTATATTAACGGTATGGAGCACAGAGGGCAGTTTGTATTTTCTACACATAATGTATTACACCTAAATTTGAAGACATACATGAAAGAGCAGATTTATTTCATTACAAAAAGTAAAGATGAATTGACATCAGAATTGTATTCTCTAGCAGATTTTCCGGAAGTGAGGTATGAAAACACTAAGATATATGAGTTTTATATGAAGGGAATATTGGGAGGTACGGCATTTGAGTAGAAAAACAAGAGTCCTCCAGAAGAGGTTTGCAGTATTCTGTGAGGGAGATACAGAATATAATTATATAGACAAGATGAGAAAGAATCAGGGTGTAGAACTGGTTTTAAAACCCATCAATATGCATGGTGGAGGCTATTCAAACTTCCTTCAGAAGATAAAAACGGAGTCACAGAGTAACTATCTGGCAAAATTTATTATTATGGATGCAGATAGAATAGCTACTGTCCCGGGAGAACTGGATGGATTTAAAAAACTGTTGGAGTACTGCAGGATTCAGAATGCAAAGGGAAATACACCACATTTTATTATTATGGACAATCCGGATTTTGAGTATGTTGCATGCTTGCACAGTCCTCAGTATAGAGGACAGGATCCACATAAATTTATTGAATCTGTTCTGGGAGCAAAAAGTATTGCGGCTTTTAAAGGAAATGCAGATGTTTATAACTTCCTTAATTCAGGAGAATTGTCATATCAGACAATGATGGAATCATTAAGAGGAAAAGAAAAGCTGCTGTATAATCGATATGAGATAAAAAAGAAAAATTTCGATATTGTGATTAAAGATACTTTTTTTGATGTTGATTTTATTAACAAAAAAAGCAGCAATATAGAAGAGTTTTTTGATGTGATTGACTGGTAATAATGGATTGTTGTTTTTCTGCTAACAGGAAACTAAAAAAATGAGATTTATGCATGGAAAATATCAAGCCTGAATGAGTATTCCGTTCAGATTAGATTAGGTTCTAATCTGGGCGGATTTTTTGCGTGTGCAATGAGCAGAGAACTGATACTTAAATCTATGGTAGAGAAGTTGAGAGATTTTTATGATTTCATAATCATTGAATGTATGCCGTCTCTTGGAATGATGACAATTAACGTATGCAGCGTGTCTCATCCTTTAGGATGATTTACATTTCGAAACAGACTCGTATAATATAATTTAAGACAGATTGCGAAAGGCTTATGGCAATCTCGCTCTGTATCAAAGGGAGGGAAGAAATGACCAAAAATATTATCATAAAGACCTCCGTTCAGAAACGGTTTGACAGCTTCATGGTGCATGGCAGAGTCCTTTTTTTCAGCGCACCCTGCGGATTTGGAAAGACAGTACTGGCGGACGCACTGCTGCGCGGTCGGAACGTGCTGCGGCTAAGTGCGGCAGACCCAGACTGCGCGATTCCACCATCAGTGCAGGATTGGGACATTCTGGTGATTGATGATCTTCAGCTCATGCAGGAGGAAGCCGGGCAGCAGGCTCTTTGCGAACTGATTCGCTCAAGTCCGGAGCGCCATTTCGTGCTGCTCTCGCGCGGTGTGCCGCCCGGCTGCCTGACGGCGTTTCAGTACACGGGGCTGATGACGGTGCTGGAGGCCGACGACCTGCTTTTTGATGCGGGCGATGTGCGGCGGCTGTTTCAGCTTTCGGGAGTAAACGTAACAGATAGCGAGATCGACGGAATATTGAAAGAATCCTTGGGCTATCCGCTGGGTGTGGCCATCACGGCGCGGTGCATGTCCCCGAACAAGCCATGGACACCGGAGCTGGTGGCGCGGGTGTTCCACGAGGTGTTCCGCTACTTTGAGACCGCCATCTACCGGCGCTTTGACCTGCCGGTGAGGCACTTCCTGTTGGAGCTGGCTCCCTTTGAAAGCTTTGACCTGGAAATGGCGCGGATGGTCAGCGGCGATCCCCGTGCCGGCGAACGGCTGGACTGGCTTCTTCGATACACTACTATGTTGCGCTACGACGACTGCCGGCGCTTCCACTTCTGGCCGGGTTTCCGGGCTTTTCTCCTCTGGGAGATGGAACGGGAGTATACCGAGGAAAAGCGCAAAGCGCTCATCAGCCGGGGCGGGCTGTACTATGAGCTGAAGGAGGACTACGCCCATGCCCTGGAATGCTACACCAGCGGCGGTGACCATTCCAAGGTTTCCGAGCTGCTGGTGCGTAATGCAGAACTTCACCCCGGCATGGGTCACTATGCCGAGATGGAAAAATACTACCGCAGCCTGCCGGAGGCGGAAATTCTCGCATCCCCATCGCTGATGCAGGGCATGAGCATGCTCTGCGCACTGGTCATGGATTACGAAGGCTCGGAGCGTTGGTATGGCGAACTGCAAAAGTTTGTCAAACACTGCGGCAGGCAGGACGCCGCCGGAAAGCAGGCGCGCGGCCGCCTTGCATGGCTGGACATCTCTCTGCCCCAGCGGGGCGTGAAGGGTCTGACGGAAACCATCCCCGCCGTGTTCCGGCTGCTGACGAACAAAGAGGTGGCGCTGCCGTCCTTCTCCGTCACGAGCGCGCTGCCGAGCATCATGAACGGCGGCAAGGACTTTTCCGAATGGAGCAAAAAGGACGACCTGCTCTACAAAACCCTCCGTCTCCCCGTGGAGGCAGTACTGGGGCGGGACAGTGTGTGTCTTGCCGACTGCGCCATTGCCGAGAGCAAGTTTGAAAAGGGCGAGGACGTCGCCGGCCGGATGCTGTCCCTTCTCCCGCAGATGAACGAGGTCCGCAACCACGGCACGTCGGACATGGAGTTCGCCGTCAGCGGATTGCTGGCCCGCAGCCAGCTGGCAAACGGGCAGCCCACCGATGCGCGGCGCACCATCATGGTACTCCGTGGATGCTTTGCCGAGCGCGGTTTGACACGCTTTCTGCCCAATATGGACGCCATGCTCTGCCGTATTGACATGCACACCGGCGACCTTGACGCGGCGGACGCGTGGTATCGGGAAAAAGCCCCGTGCGAACCCACGCACCTGAACGTCATGCGGCGCTACCGGTATCTCACGCAGGCAATGGTGGAAATTATGCAGAACCGTCCGGACGCCGCTTTGCTGACGCTCTCACCCATGGAGCCGTACATTCAAAACTGCGCCCGCATCATCGACGGCATTCACCTGAATGTCCTGACTGCCATCGCCCTGTACCGCAAGAAGGACGAGCAGTGGCGCAAGCGATTGACGGCGGCGCTGGATGCGGCAGCGGAGTACCGCTTCATCCGCACCGTCAGCGTATACGGCACGGCGGTGCTGCCGCTGTTGGAAGCACTGGACTGGGACGGCGACAAAGCATGGCGCAAGCGGCTGATGGCAGCGGTGAGGACGCAGGCGGCGTTCTACCCGCATTTCCTCGAACCCAGCCTTGCTCCCGGCGAGGAGCTGACGCCCACGGAACTGCAAATTCTCCATCTGCTCTGTGCGGACAAGTCCAACGCCGAGATTGCACAGATCATGGACGTGAAGCTGCCCACGGTGAAGACCCATGTCAGCCACATTCTCGACAAGCTGGACGTGAAGCGCCGGGCGGAAGCCAAGACCGCCGCAAAAAAGCTGCGGCTCATTCCGGATGATCTATAAAAGCTGTGCCTGTGCTTGAACGGGCTGAATATAAACCTTATACATATATCCTAAAGGAGAATCTTATGAAAAAACGAGTATTGAGTATGTTCATGACGCTGGTGCTGTGCCTGACGCTCCTGCCCGCACCAGTGCGGGCGGAGGAGACTGTCTGCATCTGCACCGACCGATGCAGTGAGGAGATGGTGAATCTGGACTGTCCCATCTGCTCTGCGGAAAATGCAGACCTCTCTGCCTGCCTTGGAAAAGAGGCGGAGCTGCCTTTGATGGCAGCTGCGGCAAGCACTGAAGAAACCATCTCCGGCAATGTTACCTGGGAGAACAGAAACATAACTACCCCGGTGACGGTGAAGGGCGACACAACAATCACGCTGAAAGGCGAGAATTCCATATATCAGCCTGCCACTGAAACGACTGACAAATATGATATTGACGATGACGGCACGAAAGACACTGTTTACGAAATCAGCAATGCAGGTCAGCTGTACTGGTTTGCAGAACTTGTAAACGGTACTCTTGATGGAGTTGAACAAAACACATTAGCCAATGCAATTCTGACAGCCAACATCACAGTAAATGAAAATCTTCTTGATTCTTTACAATACGATACAGAGGGCAACGTTTCCAACGGAAGTGATTTTATAAGCTGGACACCGATTGCAGATTGGATGGGAAATCGTACAACACAGTATTCAGGAACGTTTGACGGAAATAATAAAACCGTAAGTGGTTTGTACTTTAATGGTGATTCAACATGTATTGGATTATTTGGAAGTTCAGAATCCGATGGCAACATAAAAAATGTTGGAGTCGTTGATTCCTATTTCAAAGGGAATGATCATGTGGGCGGTGTGTGCGGAAACAATGCTGGCACAATCACAAACTGTTATAATGCAGGGAATCTTACCGCTATTGAGTCATCTGCTACTATAGGCGGTATATGTGGATATAATAATGGTGGCACAGTCACAAACTGTTATAACACAGGAACTGTTACCGCTACCGGCTCAGTAGCTTCTGTAGGTGGTGTGTGTGGTTGTAGTACTGCACCAATTTCAAACTGTTATAACATAGGAACTGTTACTGCTACTAGCTCAAGTGCTGATATAAGCGGTATATGTGGATACAATTTTGGCCCAATCAAAAATTGCTATTACCTCGCAGACACAGAAGATGAAAATGGCGGCAAAACCACCGAACAATTTGCAAGCGGTGAAGTTGCTTATCTCCTGTCACAGGGCTGCTCAACCGGAGTAGGTGATGACGCTGAGACTTACGATGGCTCCATCTGGGGACAGAAACTTGGCGAAAATGGTGATACATATCCTGTTCTTGATATTACAAAAAGAGTTTATCAGGTAGATAAATATGACGGCTGTGAAGGAAAACCGGGCAGTTCAACAAAGGTATATTCCAACCAGAATACGTCAATATATGAAGAACACAAATATGAGGCGGATGCCACAGATTCTACGAAGCATAAATGCAGTATCTGTAATGGTACAGAAGAACACTCTTTTGCTTATGAGTTTGTAGAAAATGGTAATGCTATTAAGGCAACTTGTAGCGAGTGTGGTGCAACCTACACCGTAAAACTTACACAGCCGGCAGCAACATCAGATGAAAAAATTGTCTATGATGGAACAGAAAAGAAAGCCGGAACAGCAATAGACTCTGGCAACACAGGTATAGAAACAATTCCTGAAAATGCCATTACCTATGCTGTGGTAACAAATGGCACACCGTCTACTTACAGTACTGCAGCACCGAAAAATGCTGGCACATACAAAGCAAAGCTTACATTAGGCACAGGAGATAACAGAGTTTCTATTGAGATAAATTTTACGATTGAAAAAGCAGCTTCACCGACCATAGCTGGTGAGGAAAAGAGTTATGCATATTCAGTCGGTTCAGACGGCAAGACAATCGGTGTGGATATTGCAGGAAAGCTCCCAACGGATAGGGGCACTACAACATATGCGGTTGCAAAGACAGATACAGAGCAGCTTTTAAGTGAGGTAGCAGTCGATACGGCCGGAAATCTGACCTATAAAGTAAATCAGGTAGACTCGACCAAGGTTGGAAAGACTGCAATTATCACGGTTACAGCTTCGATGGAGAACTATGAGAATGCTGAATACACGCTGACGATTAGTAGTATTATAGATAAGAAGACGGTAGAGATTAAGAGCGGAAACACCGTATCCGTAGATGGAAGCAATGTGCTGATTTATGGTGAAAAGATTTCAAAGCTGACACTCGGAAATACCGTTTTTGTGGAAGCCGGTACAGATAATATGGTAGAAGGTATCCTTTCATGGAGTAATCCGGACGAAATCCCTGCTGCAGGAACCACACAGGCAGGCTGGGTATTCAAGCCGACAGACAGCACGAATTACGCAGAACTTACCGGAAAAGCAGCCATCACAGTAGCCAAGGCAACACCTGTAATTGCGGAGAAGTCGACAGCAACCGCACTTACTTACGGACAAAAGCTTTCTGACAGTACCCTGACAGGAGGCAAGGCAACATACAAAACAGTCGATGGAACAGAGGTAGCAGGAACATTTGCATGGAAGAATAGTAATATTAAGCCTACAGTAGCCGACAGCGGAAAGACAGAGTATGATGTGACATTTACACCATCAGATACAGATAATTATAATGCTGTTGATATGAAAATCAGTCTTACGGTCAACAAGGCAGCGAAAGCTCCGAACATGCCGGAAGCTGCGATGGCACCGGCGCGCAGTACAAAGAAGGTTGGCAATATTACACTTCCGGAAGGCTGGAGCTGGCAGGAGGCTGATAGGGACACGGCACTTGCAGATGGTGTGGCAGTAACAGCGACTGCGGTTTATACAGGAGCTGACAAGGGCAACTACGAGACAGAAAGTGTAAGCATTACGATTACAAGAAGCGAATGTGATCACGCACATACTGAAATACGGAATCAGCGGGAAGCGACCTGCACGCAGACCGGCTACACGGGAGATACCTATTGTACGGACTGTGATAAACTTCTGAGTACCGGAAAAGAGCTGGCAGCATTGGGACATGATTATAAAGCAACCGTAACAAAGCAGCCGACGACAACAGAGGAAGGCATCAGAACCTACACCTGCACCAGATGCAGCAGCAGCTACACAGAGAGCATTGCGAAGCTGCCGGAGGAACAGCACACTCACAACTATACGGGAAGCATTATGAAGGAGGCAACCTGTACCGAGCCAGGGGCAAGGACCTACACCTGTTCCTGTGGAGACAGCTACACGGAGAATATTCCGGCAACGGGACACAGCTATGTATCAAAAGTAACCAAGGCTGCAACGACAACAGAGGAAGGCATCATGACCTACACCTGCTCCAAGTGCGGACACAGTTACACACAGCCTATCGCTAAGCTCGAGTCCGATGACAGCAGCAAGGATAATGGCAGTCAGAACCAGAAACCGCAGCCTGGCACAGATAATGGTAATCAGAATCAGGAGCCACAGCCTGATACGGGTAATGGTAAGGACAACGGTACTTCAATTAAGCCATACATCAAGGATGACAGCGGCAAGAAAGGCTGGGATGTTATCAAGCCACAGCTCGAAGATACTAAGGCAGGCGATACAGTAACAGTTGCCATGAACGGAACGACTGTAGTACCGAAGGATGTAATTGACAGTATCAAGGGCAAGGATACAACACTTGTTCTGGATATGGGAAATGGTCTTTCCTGGAAGATTTTTGGAAAGGATATTACTGGTGCAGCCGGAGATATTGATTTCGGTGTGACAGTCGGAGCCGACGCAGGAAAATCCATTCCTGTGGATGTCATCAACAACGTGACCGGGGAACGGTATTCTATTAACCTGACTCTTGCTTATGACGGAGAGCTTGGATTTAAAGCCACACTGACCGTCAACATGGAATCAAAGAATGCAGGACTGTATGCGAACCTGTTCTACTACAATGAACAGACCGGAGAACTGGAATTTATCTGCGCCGGACAGATTGATTCGGATGGAAATGTGGAACTTGTATTTACCCATGCATCAGATTACACGATTGTTGTTGATACCAGGGTTATGAGTGATAACGGTCAGGCAGACAACAAAGCTGATGAAACCATTCCTGCGCCTAAGACAGATTACATTACTTCAAAATATGCATGGAATAATACGATAATCATTATTATAGGTATCTGTATTATATTGATTGTTTTTGGAGCCGTATTCTATGTAAGGAAAAAGAGTGGTTCAGAGGAAGAATAAATATCTGACATAGTAATTGAATAAAAGTGTGAACGCGGGAGCTTACTGGCAAAGGGTGTAACAGTATAAACATGACAAGCGGTGTATGTCTTGATGAAGAGACATATGCCGCTTATTTGCGTCAAAAATGGATGAAAAATAATTTCATAAAATTTGTAAGATTTTTCCGAAAACTGTCACGTATACAGCGAAGGGAGATTTTAAGCATGAGTAAAAATAAGGAAATCAGATTGCTGAAAGAAAGACTTGATTATTACACAATGGAGGCTGAGGATGATTAGTTTGACGCAGAGGAAGTGATAAGATTATTGAAAAGACTGGATGAACAATTGCTAACAGCGAACATCAAAAATCGGTTTGTTTCTATTATTTTATATTGACAGGGATTTATAGAAAAATGCCAACTTTCCCGATAAATACTGACTTTAATTGACAACAGGTAACATGTGGGAACTAAAGTGGCTCGAACTCCTAAGGGGCAGTTGAGGGTTCGATTCCCCCAGGAAACGCTATAATAGAGCAGCAGATGGAGATTAGATATGATTTTCATTTGCTGCTTTTTTGTTTATAAGATTTGAATAAGACAGATTCAATAAGATTGGATTCGCAGGATTTTACATATAGTAAAGGTTCTTATACATATTATGATACTTATGTTTTCATAATCATTCAGCCTCCTTTCTGGCAAGGTAATCATCACGTTCGGCCTTTGCTCGTTCAATTTCGCGCTTGGGAGTTTTTTGAGTTTTCTTGCGGAATTGATGCAAAAGCACAAAGGTATCATTTTTGAAATAAAAATATAAAACACGGTTATTGCATGGGCGAAGCTCCCGAATATCATCATCAAGGTGTTTTGTGATATTTTCATTAAGCCGTGTACCATTATCTTCGAGGAGCTGGATGTACAAACTTATCTGCTTGTATTGAATACGGGCAGATAAGTTTGTAGCTGCTTTGACTCGAAGAGATTCAAGAAAAGCCCAAAGCTCTGATCTGCCATTGAAATCTTAGTAAAATTCAATGTTGTACATTAGTATATGTTCTCTAAGAGGGAATATTTATTCTATATACATGATAGAATTTATGCTATCAAAAAGCAAAAGAAAATGAAAGAAGGAAACAAAATTTGAGTGAAAAAATATAAAATTAGTAATTGCCGAGAAGCTTTCGGTGGCACAGTACATCATAAATCTTATTGCACTGTTACTGCCTGAGAATGTGATTATATTGGAATCCGATGTTAAGTGAAAGACTGGTGGGAAGAACGAGAATATTATTAAAAAAGTGGACAGTTCACCAATTGGGGGGCTGTCCACTTTTAGTATAGAATCAAAAAATTAAAATGAATCTTTTTATCTAACATTTTCTATTATGAATGACATAAATTTATGTGATGCATTACTCAGTCGTTCGTAGTCCTGATAAATGAAAGCAATACTCCACGTAATATCTTTATCATCGAATGGAACCATTACAAGATTTCCATAAACGCCTTGATCATACATCGGCTCAAGACTTAATGCGACTCCACGCCCCTTATTTACCAGACTGATCAGTTGATTTGCATCTGATGATTCAAAGGCGATCTTCGGTTCAAAATGATATTTTTTGCATAATGCCACACCAGATTTTTGTAATACGATTTCTTGTCAAGCATTAGGAAATTCTCATTTTCCAGTTCTGAAAAATTCACCGATTGTTTTTTTGCCAGAGGATTATCTTTGTGCACAAAAAGATATAAGGGAGCAGCTTGCGGAACTTCTTCGTACAAAAAAGGCTACGATATCAGCATATGAGAATGATCGAATTGATATAAAGAGCAGTATCGTACTGGAGATTGCAAAAGCACTGGGATGTACAGGATCATATTTGTTGGAGGGAAATGGTGTAATTACCATTGATGATAGAATTGCGACAATTTTGTCAGGAATAAAAAGTAATTATGTAAAGGAAATTGCTTTAAAACAAATACAGGTATTAACTGAAATAGAAACCGACCACTCTAATAAATAGAATGGCCAGTGCAGTTTCAGATAATTTTTAAAGGGAATTGATTTCTTTCTCTAATTGGCGAACCGATTCCATAATAGTATTGAAGCTTGGAATATCGCCATATAACATATCTTTCATGGCTTCATAATCACTGATGAGGGCAGGAAAGCGGTATTCCGGTGGAATCAGCTTTAATGTGCCTGGAACGGCTTCCTGATACTGCGCCCACGCTCTTGGATAAAATTTCATTTTGAAATCAACGACTGTTTTCAGAAGGTTTATGTGAGAAAAAGCAACATCTTTTACTGGGGTCTGAGCCATTCTATAGAGATCATAGTAATGTCTGGAATATCGTTGTGGCATATCCAGATGTTCCGGTCTGTTGGCTTCGTGATGAAGAATTGTTGCCTTTTCCCAAAAGGTACGCTCTGGTGAAACGGTAAGAATTTCAGTATTTTTTTGCTCGAAGATTTTTGGGTAGTATACAGCTGTATATGGTTCAATGCTTGCAAGCTTAGCAGGTGTCCAGGCTGCTAATGCTCCGATTTCCAGACGGATTACCTGTAGGGTAGAAGGATTTGTGAACAGATTTGGATAAGCGAAAATAACAGTCTGTTTGTCATTCTCATCTATGTAAATATTAGCGTCACACCTCAGTTCTAATGACAGTTCCTTTTTTATGGTAGGACAGAACTGTTCTGCAAGAAAAATCTCAGCCCGGTTATTAGCTTCTTTATTAAATGCATCCTGTTTTGTGTTGGATCGTTTTTCCCAGGGTTCCAGTTTTCCATAGCCCAGTACGCGCCAGTCAAGGATCAAATCAATGTCTTCTGAAAAACGGCTGATCAGATTAAACGCTTTTGAAAGGCTTGTTCCACCTTTAAAGGTGATGGAGTCCTTCCAAGGACAGCGGTGAAACAAATAATCCAGAGTAAAGCATACCCAGAAGTCTTTTTCTACAATAGCATCATTTAAGCCCATTTTATCAGCGGTATTTCGGAAGAGTTCTCTCCGGTCATCATCTGGCAGACATGCAATTTTTCTCATATTGTATTACCTCCGCATATTTGTCGTATTGTATCATAAACCCAGTCGGTGGATTCCGTTGCTTCTTTCAGACAAGCCTGTTTTTCTGAGAAAGAGAGTTTTGTTGAAAGAGTCTGGATAACTTCCGGGGTTACATTATTTTTCCCTAAGGTTTTCAATGCCTGAATTACCAGACTTGTCATATAGGACAGACCGGTAACTTCTTTATTGGTTCGGTGTTTGAATTCAAGTTTTGTAGAATTCCATTCATAGGTTTTATAAGGTCCGTCACTAATATAGGACCAAACAGCTGTTACCTGAGTGGAAAGTCCAAGTAAATTAAGGGCAGTGTTCCCACATGGAGCGATGGTCCAATGATAACTGCGAGCTAATGCCTGTGCAACGGCAGCAGGATCAGCAGCTACATATTCATCGAGTAATTTACTGTATTTTGGTTTTTCATAAATTCCATTTATAATTCTGCGGAGAATATTATCTTTAACAAGGCGGTATAATGCTGAACGAACCGTGTTGGTATCAGCAATATCCGCAAAATCAGAAGTGGAAAAAACTGAGCCATCTTCGGAAGACAGGATTCGATTTTTAATTTCCTGCATATAGTTTTTGGACATATAAATAAACCTCCTTTGCAACGAATATTATATATTATTCGTTGCATTTTTGCAATTACGTATGGTTCACTATTTATATATTTACAAGAAATAAAAGCATTATTCATTTGAAGGAGTCTATTCAGAATATACTTTTTGTCTATTGTTTGGGAAACGATTTTTACTCCGTGTTTATCCACAATAATTCCTGTAAAGAAGAGTAAACAAAAGCGATTTACGAGAAACAGGAGGAGATTATAGATGACAGAAAAGAATCTGATCAAGATATATGTGAATGCAACATCAGCAAAAAAAGTGGACATCATTATCAGACATGCCTGTTTCCTGCTTTGGTAATTCCAAGTCTGTTCTGATCATCACCGCTGGAATCCTCACCGGGAACAAGACCGAGGTAGGAAGCAAAGTGCTGAGCAGAAGCAAGTTGGGATATGAACAGGGCTGTAGTTATGCTGTGCAAGACATTTGGCAATGATTTCAGCATCACGTTTGTCTGTTTTGATACGCTTTTTACTACGCTGTTCAAGCATTGTAGTAGGAGCGAGAATAATACATTTTATGTTATTCGCCGTTAACTGGTGATACAAAGTATAACCGAGGCAACCAGCCTCATAACCGCATATGAAGTTAGCATTGGTGCTAGAATATAACCATAGACACGAAATGTTGAACAAGCTATACTTATAGAAAAAGGAGTTCAACATAATGGCTAAAAATCAAAAATCATACACCCCAGAGTTTAAACAGCAGATTGTTGATCTGCATTGTAAAGCTGGCAAAGGTGTAACTGAACTAAGTAACGAATATGGCATTCCAAAAGGCACCGTCTCTACATGGATTAAAAATCTTGCTCCAGCAATTACTACAGAGGAGGAGACTATTTCTTTAAAGTAATACAAGGCTCTTCAGAAAAAAATGAAAGACCTTGAAATTGAGAATGAAATATTAAAAAAAGCTACTGCCATATTCGCCAAAAATCAATAACTGAATACGTGTCCTTTATTCAAGCTAACTTAGACAAGTATACTGTAAAGCAAATGTGCTCTGCACTTAAATTCCCTAGAAGCACTTACTATGAATCTATGTCAATACTTTGGACACAAAAAGTTGAACTCCCCCCCAGCATAGCATATGCCGAGAGAATTATTTCTTATGCTGCCAGAGCCTCATCTTCAACCTGTTGTGGTGTCTTGTAATCAAGAGCACTATGGCGCCTTTTTCGGTTGTAGAATGACTCTATATATTCAAAGAGTGCTGATTTAGCCTCCTCAAATGTGTAATATGTAGTTGTGTATAGTAAGGAATGGAAAGCAGTCAACACTGGGATATCAGCCGGATGTATGGAAAGGATGGAACTAACAATATATGAAGACAGCAATTATTTATGCATCAGTGCATCATGGAAATACAAAGAAAATTATTGATGAAATTGCCAAGACAAATGAAGTTGATCTGATAGATGCTACACAGGTAACAGAAAAAGATTTATCTGGCTATGACCTGATAGGATTTGCGTCAGGAGTTTATTACGGAAAATTTCATCAGTCTGTACTTAAATTTGCATCTGTCCATCTGATAGAGAATAAAAACATTTTTCTGATGTGTACTTATGGTGGAAGTGAGGCATTCAAATCTATGGAAAGCATTATTGAGGATAAGCATGATAATCTGGTGGGAAGGTTTTCGTGCAAGGGCTTTGATACATTTGGACCATTTAAACTGATTGGTGGTGTTGCCAAAGGACATCCGGATGATAGGGATCTTGCAGCGGCAGTTGAGTTTTATAAGAAACTGATTGCAGGTGGTGTGGTGAACGAGTAAAGCGTAAAACGAAGGAGGTGCCATATGCCATTTAAGATAGTCCGAAATGATATTACAAAAGTAAAGGCGGATGCTATTGTCAATACTGCTAATCCAAATCCGATATGTGCAAGTGGTACGGATCTGGCAATCTATGAGGCGGCCGGAAAGAAACAACTCCTTGCAGAACGTCAAAAGATTGGCAAAATCGCGAGAGGAGATGTTGCTGTTACCGGAGCATATCAGCTACAGGCAAAATATATCATACATACTGTAGGTCCTGTATGGGAAGATGGCAAGCAGCATGAGTTTGATATTCTGGAGAGTTGTTACAGAAAATCCTTGCAGAAAGCTGTTGAATTGAAATGTGAGAGCATTGCATTTCCTTTGATTTCAACCGGAGTGTATGGTTTTCCAAAGGATAAGGCATTACAGATAGCAGTATCTGTATTCAGTGAGTTTCTTACAGAAAATGAAATGCAGATTATTCTTGTGGTGTTTGACAAGAAATCATTTCAGTTATCTGGTCAGATAGTTGGAGAGATAGATTCGTATATAGATGCCAATTATGTCAGGGAAAGTCATAATAAGGAATATCCGGTAGGAAACAGAGGGCGGGTCAGAAGCAGACATATACCAGAAGAAGAACTATATGAGCAAATGCTTCGCAGTGAGGATGCTGAGAAAAGTTACATATTCGATGAAGAATCGGATGCTGATGTCAGGTTGACGGAACCCTATATGCTGTCAGCTGACATATCCTTAGAAGAGCAGCTTGCAAATATGGGAGCGTCTTTTCACGAAAAGCTGTTTGAATTGATTGCAACAGCAGGAGTTGATAATAAGGATGTATGGAAAAATGCAAACCTTGACAGGAAGCATTTCTCAAAAATCCAGTGTGATGAAAATTATCATCCAAAGAAAAAGACTGTCATGGCACTATGTATTTCACTGCATCTCGACTTGGAGCAGTCAAAAGATTTGATGGCTAGAGCAGACTGGGCGTTCAGTCCGAGCAGTAAGTTTGACCTGATTGTGCAGAAAGCGATTATTGACAAGCAGTATGATATCATGCAGTTGAATGTGACACTGTTCAAGTATACAAATGAAATATTGGGAGTGTAGAATATATGTGGGATAATATTTATCAGCCTGATCAGACAGGAAGTAAGACTTCGCATGGATACCGTGGCAGCAGAGGATGGAATAGAATGGCTGTATATTTTTACTAATGAGGAAGAAAGCCATAAAAAGCCGGTTCCGAATGTTGTGATGGAAATTCCGTTCAGACAGATTTTAGAAATTGGATTGCATAATGATAAGGTTGCCGGAGTTGTGATCAATCCTTTCGGCAAATATTTTAAAGCAGATAAAAAAGTCATTGAATGTATATTTGATGCGTGCAGACAGAATATGGAGGGCGAAGCATGATGGAAAGAACAATCAGAGTAACTGGTAAGGGAAAACTATCTGTAAAACCGGATATAATACGACTCAGAATCAATATAGAGGGGATGTATGAAGAATATGATGAAACATTGCGGAAATCATCCGATTGTGTGGAAATCCTAAAGGATCTTATTGAAAAACTGGGATATGAGAGAAAAGAGCTGAAAACACTATATTTCAACATTGATACTGAATACGAGAGCTATCAGGCGAGAGATAAAAGCTGGAAGAGAAGATTCAAAGGATATAAATATGTGCACCGTATGAAGCTGGAGTTCCCAGCAGATAATAAGAGACTTGGAAAAATATTATATGCTCTGGCACATTGTTCTGTATCTCCGGAATTTACTATCGAATATACAGTTGCAGATACGGAGAAAGCAAAGAATGAGCTGCTTGGTGCAGCAGTAAAGGATTCCCAGGCAAAGGCATAGAACCCGTAATGGGGCTATGCCTTTGTGCTTATTCTGGCATTCATTTTTAGTTAGTGCGGGTTATTTACCTAATACAGTTTTTCTCATAATAAAAATCTGTTAGTTAAACTTTTTCAAATTTTGCTACTTCATCCGATAAATCTTCCGAAAGGCTCTTATTTTCGTCCGCCTGCACTGTAATTGCTGAAATTGCTGTTACAAGTTGTGATATCTCTTGTGCTACGTTTGTAACACCTTTTGCAGATTCTTCAATCGCTATAGAAATGTTATTGATACCTTCATTCATATCATTCATTGCACCTAAGCTATCTTTTGACTTAACTGCAAACTCGTTAAATGTATTACTTGCCTGATCAGAATCAGCATCATAATTTCCAATAATTTTTACAAAGTTGTCATAATCAAGTGCTACCTTTTCATCTACAAAACGAATCATTTCCGTTGCATTTGCAGACAGCTTGTTTACTGCCTCAATAACTTTTCCACTGATTTCCTGAATATTGTTTGCTGTCTCACGTGAACTATCTGCAAGCTGTCTGATTTCATCTGCAACAACGGCAAAGCCCCTGCCTGCTTCCCCTGCTCTTGCTGCTTCAATCGATGCATTAAGTGCTAGAAGATTTGTCTGTGCTGCGATATTTAAGATATTTTCTGTAAGTTTTGCAATTTCATTTACAGACTTAGATGCTTCTACTGCCTCCGCGACATCCTTTTCAATGCCATCAAATGTTTCTACTGTTTTTTCTTTTGATGCAATCGCTTCTTTATAGCTATTTTCTGCAGTAAGCTTCACTTCATGCAACTTCATTGCAGAGTTCTTAGCATCCTCATTCATGCCTGCCATTTTCTCTAGCAGATTATTACATCCTTGGGCTAAATCATATAGAGAAGCAGATACCTCTTCCATGGATGCTGCAAGTTCTTCCGATGTTGCACTCACATTGGTTGCACTCATATTTGAAGATTCCGCCTCTTTTTGTACAAGATAGGAAGATTTTTTCATATCTTTTGATACACTCTGAATCTTTACCATAAGATTTTGTAATGTTTCAATAAAATGGTTGACACCATTTGCAAGCTGACCAATTTCATCACTGGTTTCATCAAATACTCTTAACGTAAGATTACCCTGTCCTGATTCTATACCTAAAATGATATCATCCAAATCATTCTTTGCTCTTTTTGCTGGACGAACAATGGACTTATTAATAACAATCGAAAGAAGTACGATTACAATAATATTAGCTACCACAAGTGCAAGATCAAAAATGATGCTTCCATTTATTCTGTAGTTGCTATGTCTGATGGCTTCTGCCACTTCTCCTTTTGCTGTTTCAAAAACCGCGGTATCATTATTTTCCACTGCTTTTTCATATTGTTCAAACTGTTCTATAAGCACATTATTCTTTCCTCGAATAGCTTGTAATGCCATTAAATTCAAGACTGTAATCAAAACTGCAAAAAAGCCTACAGACACTAACATTGTTACTAACTTTTTTCCCAAGTTCTTTCTCTTTTTCATGTTTATTTTTCTCCTTTCTGCGAAAGGCACCAATGCGTTATGTTTTGAAATTTATTACCATTATTCTACCCCGCCCCACAAAATTTTGTCAATACTTTATTCTCTTGATAGAAAATTTTAATCTTTACTCTGATGAGGATGGCGTGAAACACATCCGTATCAAAGCCAGACCTAATAAATGGCATGAGAATGACTGCCCTTTCTGTCACAAGTCATGTCCTGCTTATGACAAACATTCCAGCAGACCAACCACTTGGAGGGGGCTGGACTGGGGTGGTATTCTGGTCGAAGTTGAATACCAGACGCATCGTATCATCTGCCTTGAACATGGGGTATATGTTGCCGAAGTTCCATGGGCATATCCAGGTAGTAGATTTACCAAGGATTTCGACCTTACCGTTGCATGGTTTGCATCCTATCTTCCAAGAAGTACCACATCATACTTCATGAGAGTGGACTGGGAAACTGTAGGCCGCTGTGTCAATCGTGCTCTTCACGATTTAGAACCGGAGCACTCAAGAAGACTTGATGGTCTGGTTAATATCGGCATTGACGAAACCAGTTACAAAAAGGGTCACAAGTACATTACAGTAATCGTTAATCACGATACCAACACAGTGGTATGGGCATCGGAAGACCATGGCAAATCCGTTCTTGAAAAGTTTTATAAACAGCTTACTCCAGAGCAGCTATCCAGCATCAAGGTTGTTACAGGTGATGGTGCCAAATGGATCACAGAGTGTGTAAATGAATACACTCCTGACTGCGCCCATTGTGTTGATTCCTTTCACGTAATCGAGTGGGCTATGACAGCTCTCGATGAAGTCAGAAAAGATATCTAGCATGATGCCTACAGCGAATATAAGCAGGTCAAAAAAGATAATCCATGTAGCAAGGGTCGTCCTAAAAAGGATGATCCTGAACTTGCTATTGTGAAAGCAGCTAAAGCTAAAGCAGATGAGATAAAAGGCTCTGCATACATGATAAAGGTTCTCTGTTTCCTTTTTGATACCAAATATCATATGCATTATATAATATCTTTCTAAACTCTTCCATGTTTCTATTATTGATAGTATTAAAATCTCCTATGAGAATATACTCTTCGTTAGAATGTTTCTGTAAAAATGAATACAATTCATTCCAAAATTGGTTATCATATTTGGGTGGAATTGGTTATCTAATTAACTACATTATTTTCTGTCTAAAATATCCATAAATTCGTCACCTGTAATTGTTTCCTTCTCATACAGGTACATAGCCAGTTCGTCCAGTTTTTCCCTGTTTTCAGCAAGGATTTTTCTTGCTTTTTCATGCTCTGCTTTTACGAGCTGCACGACTTTTTCATCAATTTCCTTCTGGGTATCTGCGGAACAGGAAAGAGACGTATCGCCGCCAAGATACTGGTTGGTCACGTTTTCCATTGCCACCATGTCGAATTCATCTGTCATGCCGTAGCGGGTGATCATCGCTCTTGCAATTTTTGTTGCCTGTTCGATATCATTGGAGGCTCCGGTCGTGATCTCACCAAATACGATCTCCTCTGCCGCACGTCCGCCTGTAAATGTAGCAATCTTATTCTCAAGTTCTTTTTTCGTCATCAGATATTTATCACCCTGCTCAACCTGCATAGTGTAGCCGAGTGCACCTGAGGTACGCGGGATGATCGTAATCTTCTGGACCGGAGCTGAATGACTCTGTAATGCAGCTACCAGAGCGTGTCCTATCTCATGATATGCAACAACCTTCTTCTCTTGATCTGAAAGAACCGCATTCTTCTTCTGATATCCTGCAATAACCACTTCTATACTTTCTTCGAGATCAGATTCATTTACAACGGTCCTTCCACTACGGACAGCACGTAATGCTGCTTCATTTATAATATTGGCAAGCTCCGCACCGGATGCACCCGATGCCATACGTGCAATCGTATGCAGGTCAACATCATCAGATGCTTTTATCTTCTTTGCATGAACCTTTAAAATTGCTTCACGGCCTGCAAGATCCGGCAGTTCAACCGGCACACG
>CDZY01012375.1_pt1 | contig 19910 bp, 10 predicted proteins | sample 557671 | NCBI WGS metagenome assembly CDZY01 (sample SAMEA3182091, study PRJEB8094) | gut metagenome | biome: human; feature: gut; material: Stool; isolation source: human stools | place: Canada | collected 2013-03-11
TTTCCGGCAGGAGTAGATGTTGTTCATATAGGCATACAGAATGACCTTGAGCATCATCCTGGGGTGGTAAGGGCTGCGCCCGCATTCCTTATACAGCTTTCTGAAACTTTCAAGATTCAAGCCCTCAACCAGGGCGTCAACCATGCGCACCGGATCGTTTTCTGCAATATCCTCATCAATTCTTTGAGGAAAAAGAACGGTTTGGTTGGGATTGTAAGGACGAAAATGTATCTTTGTCATAGTGAAATTCTTATGCCTAAAGATACAAAATCTTTAGGTAATAACAAAGCCCCAGCTTGTGAAAGTCGGGGCTTTGTGCGTAAAAAACAGAAGGTGTGCATTTTGACACACCTTCTTTCGTTTTTATAATCAAAGCTTGCAATTATAGATTTCTATTAGATAAGAGTAACTTTAGTATTAGAAGGAAAGAACTTTGCAATAGGAAGATAATAACTTATCTATTAATAGATGAGAGCAAAGCTGCACTGGAATCAGAATTAAGGAGTCTGGAAGAGAACCATGAGTATAAATACAAGAGTTTTATTCCCGGGTTTATGCTAATCAAAGTAAATGTTTCATTCACTTTGAACTCCTTTTTATTACTAAATACTATCTTTGCTTATCACTTGTATAAAAAACGAATCGCACTATGATTAACAAAATTATATGGATTATTGGGATTGTATGGATTGGGAATATTCAAAATGGAGTGCAAGCGCAACGACGTAACTTTATCCATCCCGGAATCACCTATACCCAAGGTGATTTAGACCGGATGAAAGCTATGGTCAAGGCGAAACATGAGCCTTATTATTCTACTTTTCTGAAATTAAAGGAATCTCCCTATTCTTCACTCAATACGCAAGTTATCAATCGGGGAAAACAAATCAGAGAAGGACGTTTTAATGCTACTATCGGAGTAGATGGCAGGCGGGCACATGACTTAGCATTGCTTTGGCATCTGACGGGCGATGAGGCTTATGCCCGTAAAGCGGTCGAATATCTGAATGCTAATTCTTATTATACCAATACAAGTAGTCGTGGAACAGGACCATTAGATAACGGAAAGATTTACCTTTTAATTGATGCCGCCGAATTAATGCGTGATTATTCCGGTTGGAAAGTAGAAGACCAGCAACGTTTTAAAAATATGTTGGTCTATCCTGGATATAGCAATACGGAAGATTTCTCTTCCAAATATGCAAATTACTGGGATGATTCAAAGAACGGAGTTACATTCTATTGGAATATTTTTAATTTCGATGCCGCAAGGTTTGGTAATCAAGGACTTTTCGCTGCTCGTGGAATGATGGCAATGGGGATTTACTTAGATAACGAAGTAATGTATGACCGTGCTTACCGTTATTTATTGGGAATGAAGCATCGACCGGATGATTTACCTTATCCTTCAGGACCGACGGTCACTAGCAAAGAACCGATTAAGAAATCACCAACCATGCTTGATTATAAATTGGAAGGAAGAGAAAACAAGATTTCAGATTATGGATACGATGAACAGCTACAGTATTATATCTATCCAAACGGTCAATGTCAGGAGTCGAGTCGCGACCAGGGACATGTATTGGCAGGTATCCACAATTATGTAGCTATCGCAGAAATGGCATGGAATCAGGGAGATTCTTTGTATAATTGTCTCAATAACCGTTTGCTTCTTGGTTTGGAATGGAACTATCGTTATAACCTCTCTAAAGTCCAGACCTATGAAGAGCAAAAAGAGCCTTGGGAACCGACAAGTTATAGTAAGAATTCAAATGAAGTTACCTTTGAGAACGGGAAGTTTCTGCAAATAAGGAGTCGTAGTGGACGTTGGGAATCCGTAGCCGTATCTCCTCACGGACGTGGAGACGTAGCAGGTAGTGGCGGAACTCGTGAAATGGCATTGGCGCATTATGCAGTACGTGCTGGATTGCCGGAGAACAACTATACCTGGTTGAAACGTTACCGTGATTATATGATAGAACATCACGGTTGCGAAAACTGGGGGATAGCACCCAACTGGTTTTATGAATGGACTGGCTGGGGAACATTGACCAAGCGATTGACTCCCTGGATGGCAGGCGATCCCGTTTCTTTCTCTACGGGAAAGCGTGTATCAGGAATTCATTTGCTACCTTGTGAAATATCGGCTGCCGATTACGATTATTATTGTCTTGCGGAAGATCCCGAAGGGCATACCTATCACAATGTAGGAAAGAAACGTGGCAACGAATACAGACCTGACGGAGCAGTAGAGCTACGAAAAGAAGAAGATAATTACGTCGTTACCCAAATAGAAGATGGAGAATGGATGAATTATACTGTAAGTATTCCTACCGATGGAGATTATACCGTTTATCTTGTTTATCAATCAAAAGGAAATTCTTTATTATCCGTAGCTTCTGATTCAGAAGTAAAGACAGAACCCATGCAATTACCCAGTTCTATACAATGGACGGAAAGAGAAATAGGAAAACTCACTCTTCCCGCAGGAGCTTGTGTACTTCGTTTACAGATAGAGCAAGCCGGAGATAAACTCGAAATTCAGAAAATAATAGTAAAGTAGGATAAGGGGATTTGATTCTTCGTTCGTACTTAATAATAGTACTACAAAAAAAGATGGCCATGAAAATTCGAATATGTTTGTTAATCATACTAATGGGATTATTGTATCCGGGTTATATTAGCTCGCAAGAATCCCCTTATGTATTCCGCCAGATTGGAGTTGTCGAAGGATTACCGGATAACTATGTAAAAAGCGTTTTCCCCATTCCCGACGGACGTATCGGTGTGCGAAGTACTGTGTTATTAAGCCTGTATGACGGTGCGAACTATTCAAATTTCCCTTTCAATATTCATGGCGAATATTCGATAGCATATAACCATATTATTCCCGAACAATATATTGATGCCGACAAACGTTTGTGGATGAAAGAACGCAAGAGCCTACGCGTCTTCGATTTGACTACCGAACAGTACATCTATAACGTAGATTCTTTATTTCAACAATTCGGCTTAAAGGATAAAGTGGCGGACCTGATTATTGATTCAGAGAAACATTGTTGGTTTCTGACGCCGGGTTCCTCTGTCTATATGTACGATGCAGAGACAAAATCAATCGAACAGGTTTGTAGGAATGATGAGTTTATGGAATACTATGGAGGATTACTCGGAGTAGAAAGTCATGGAAAATACAGTTGGATGGTTCATCAGAAAGGGGCTATCCGTTGCTACGATTTAGAAAAGAAACGTTTCGTGCATCAACTTGATTTCCTGAAAGACCAACTGAAACCGGATGACCGTGTGGTTTTGAAGATACTCGATAATGGTGACTTTTGGTTGATGTGGGATCGTGGAGTAGGCTATTATGATGTCTATAATAAAAAATGGAACCAAATTTCAGGTATCCAACTCGGACACTATTCATGGTTTACTTCTATGGATGTGGATAAAGGTGGAAATGCATGGGTAGGAACCGTTATTGATGGATTCTATGTCATTGATATGCACAATTTCTCTGTAACCCGGACACTGGATATTCCTTTATTATCAGGTAATACAGTACGAAACGGTATTCAAAGCATCTATTGCGACCGGGAAAATAATTCCGTTTGGATAGGACTTTATAATCAGGGAATGTGTTATTATCATCCCAGCATGAATAAAATAGTGCTGTACAATAAGAAGATGATAAATGGCGACTGGAAAGGAGAGGAAATCCGTTGTATGCTCGAAACATCTAGAGGAGAAATTCTGATGGGTACTACGCAGGGTGTCTATCGCTATGAACCGGAGACTAAAAGCATGAACAGATTCTATCATGAATTCAGTCAGAAGAATTGCCGTGTACTTTATGAGGACAGCAAGAAGCGTGTTTGGGTCGGAACATACCACGATGGGCTCTACTGCATAGATCATGGAAAGGTACAATCTTACGATTATCCCGATACGGATTATCAGAATGAATTGGATTTCAGTAATATCCGTGTCATGGTCGAAGATTCTTCCGGTCGATTGTGGGTAAGTATATATGGTGGTGTAGGATTATTCAATCCTGAAAACGGGCAAATAAACTTATTGTCCGAACAGTTTCCCGAACTCAAAAAATATAAAGTAGCGAATACATTGGCCATAGATAATCGATCCCGGTTGGTCGTAGGCAGTGATAATGGACTCTACATTTACGATCCTGCAACGAATAAAATATGGATACCGGAGGAAGACGGGCAGGCTAATTCTATTTTCAATCAGGGAAGTATCAAGTATAATCAGATCCTCAAAGACCATGAGGGAACTTTATGGTTTGCTACACAATATGGCTTGAGCGTTTTGACTTACAATGGGCAAAGCTACACATTAGGGAAAGAAGAAGGTCTGTCTAAAGCTATCCTGAACGTAGTGGAAGATAAGAACCATGATATATGGATTTCGACAGTCACTTCTATTTATAAGATAAAAGTAGACAGAAGAGCAGATAAATACAGTTTTCATGTAATCAGCTGTCTGTCGGAAGATGAAATCCGTCAGGATGATTTATATAGTTTCCCTTCGTTAATGACCAGGGACAATCAGCTTTTCCTGGGGCTGATGAACGGCTTTATCGCTTTCTCACCAGAAAACATGATAGATAATCAGTGCCTCAATCGTCCTCTGTTTACTTCATTCCGCTTGTTTAATGTTCCGGTTGTTTCGGGCGAAGCATATAACGGACGTGTCTTATTTGATAAAGCATTAAGTTATTCGGACGAAGTACAATTAAAATATGATGAGAACTATATCACACTTGAGTTTTCTGGTCTGAACTTCCCTAATCCTTCTCAAACCTCTTTCCGTTACCAACTGGAAGGATTTGACAAAGAATGGACGGAAACCCTTTTTGAGAATGGACAAGGACGTGTGGTCTATAATAATCTCCCTTCGGGCGAATACATTTTCCGTGTGTCCGCTGCCGGAAACGACCGGATATGGGGACCGGAGTCTGCATTCAAAATTGTCATTCATCCCCCGTTCTGGGATACACTGGCCGCTCGTATTTTCTATGCAATTTTAGTTATTCTCTTAATCTTCGGGTTGATCTACGTAATAAACCGCCGCAACCGGCAGAAGATGATTCGTATGCAAGAAGAGGAAGCGTTGAAGCAGAAAGAAGAACTGGATCAGATGAAATTCCGCTTCTTCACAAATATAAGCCATGAACTCCGCACTCCGCTGACATTGATTATCACGCCATTAGACATGGTGATACGTCGATTGACAGACGATGCGATGAAAAAACAACTGAATACCATCTATAAGAATGCTCAAAACCTATTGTCATTGGTGAATCAGCTACTCGATTTCCGCAAACTGGAAATGAAAGGAGAGAGGTTGCATCTGATGAACGGCGATATGGAGGAATTTATTGTTTCTGCCTATAACAACTTCATGCCAATGGCAGTAGAGAAGCACCTTAACTTTGTGAACCAATCTGAACATAGAGCGCTTTATATGTTCTTCGACCGGGATAAGGTACATAAGATTGTGAATAATCTTTTGTCCAATGCCTTCAAATATACGCCGGAAGGCGGGACGGTAGACTTACTGCTTGCAACAGAAGAAATAGAAGGAAGAAACTACGTGAGAATATCCGTATCGGACACTGGAATCGGAATATCCGAATCAGACCTTCCTTATATCTTCGACCGTTTCTATCAGGTAGGAAATGAAGGAGACGAAAAAATAGGTAGTGGCATCGGACTTCATTTGGTAAGGGAATATGTAAATATACATGGTGGCCGTATTAAAGTGGACAGCCGGATAGATCGTGGATCAGTATTCACCGTTTGGTTGCCGATGGACCTGAAACCGGAACCGAACGAACTGCCGGAAGAAATCATCGGAACGGAAACACCAGACATTAAAGAGAAAGAAACCACTACATCTACAGTCGATGATAACTTGAAGAAACTGTTGTTAGTGGAGGACAATCAGGAATTCCGTACTTTCCTGAAAGAACAGTTAGAAGATTTTTATCAAATCATTGAAGCGGCAGACGGCGAGGAAGGAGAGCGAAAAGCGATAGAGGAAAATCCGAACCTGATTATCAGCGATATTATGATGCCGAAAGTAGACGGTATCGAACTTTGCCGTCGGATCAAGACGAACGTGCAGACTTCCCATATACCTGTGATATTATTGACAGCCCGTACTGCCGATGATATCAAGATTAACAGCTATGAAGTAGGAGCAGACTCTTATATGTCGAAACCTTTCAACTTTGATATGCTGATGGTACGCATTGAAAAGCTGATAGAGCAGCAGGAAAAGAGAAAACAGGAATTCCGTAAAAACATAGAAGTAAATCCGAGTGCTATCACCATTACTTCAGTAGACGAACAGCTCATACAGAAGTGTCTGGAATACATAGAAAAGAACATGGACAATCCGGAATATGGCGTAGAAGAATTGAGTGGCGATTTGGGTATGGTGCGTATGAGCCTTTACCGCAAGCTGCAATCCATCACCGGACACACACCGACAGACTTTATTCGCAGCATCCGTTTGAAACGGGCGGCACAATTATTACAAGGAAGTCAGTTGCCGATTGTTGAAATAGCGAACCGGGTAGGATTCAGTTCACCCAGCTATTTCTCGAAGTGTTTTAGAGAAATGTTCGGGATGCTTCCCAAGCAATATGCCGAGGAATCGGGAAGAAAAGAATGACATTGTGTTTGTGTTTGTAGTTTAATTATTACATTTGCGCTCAATAAGTGAGATAATTGTAAGATCTTGTTCACATTGGAGCAGAAAAAGTTTTATTTTATAATATATGTTGATATGAAAGTATTAGTTTTAATTTCATTGGTAGGAGGTTTGATGTTATCCTCTTGCGGAGGTAGCAGTTCAAAAAATAATGCAAATGTTAAGGAGGTAAATCCTGCAGATACCATCTATTTGGGAGACTTACGTGAAAAATTTGCAAATGATAGTGTTTTCTTTAAAATAGTGGCACCGGATTTGATGTTGATGGATTATCAGTATCTTTGGGCAGTAACAGAATCGGAAGCAGTAGAGAAAGGACTGACAAAAGAATACTATAAACGTGTGAAGAAAGAAATCAGCGATACGAATGAAGCGATCAAAAGAGGTGTGATGAAAGGTGCGAACGTAAAACGTATACCGGATTTCCAGGCATCACAGGAAAATAAATAATGAATCCTTCCGGATGAAAGCTTTCATCCATGCAAATATAAGAACAGGGGAGTCGTCAAATGTAACGACATCCCCTTTTTTATTGGTGTAACGGTTAGATTTATCCCGATGAAATGGGAAGTTTTTGCAAAAATACACGCTTGTTACGATAGTTTTGTTATCTGTTACTTTTGTGGTATTTGAATTTGAAACTTGTTCCTACTTTTGTATCATCGTTAAACGGATAAATTTAATGCCATGAATAAACAGCAAGCTACATTTGACGACTTCTTCTCTGAATGCTATCTTAAATATAAGGAGTATATCAAGAACTATATCGCTATCCGCATTTGCCATCCGCATGAAGCGGAAGATTTGGCACAGGATGTCTTTGTCCGCTTATGGGAACACAGGGCATTCGTGAACAAAGATACAGTCTGGTCTTTGCTTTTTACCATCGCTCGCAATATAGTAACCGATAAAATCCGTCGTTATTATAAACAGGAAGATTTCGTCGCCTACGTATATAATAGGATGGAAGACACCAGTCGGAATACCACAGAAGATACCATTCATTTTCGTGAACTAAAGAAGATGCACGATCAGGTAATGGAAACTCTTCCTGTCAAACGCCGTCAGATTTATGAACTTAGTTTCAATCATGAACTCTCTTGTCCTGCCATTGCAGGAAAGCTGTCCTTATCTCCCCGTACAGTAGAATGTCAACTATTACTGGCTCGTAAGACTGTTCGCACCTATTTGAAAAATGAATTCTCCAAAGTCGGTTAAATACCAGATTCGGAAAAACACATATTAACTTTAACAATTTAATAGTATTATGGAAATTAAATCCAAATTCTTATGTTCAAAAGGAGTCGCATTGGCTTTCGCCATGCTGCTGGGTGGTTCGCCCGGTGTATTGCTCTATGCAAATGATTCTGTAGAAGAGAGTTTGATGGTAGTCCAGACGGGCCGCACCATCAAAGGACTTGTGACAGATGCGAATGGTGAACCACTGATTGGTTGTAATGTAGTGGTCGTAGGAAGCAATGCAGGAGTAATTACCGATATTGACGGTCGGTTTACGCTGAATATTCCTGCTGATGCCAAACAGATAAAAGTTAGCTATATCGGATATGTAGATCAGATTATTAACCTTCACGACCGCTCTGATTTTAAAGTGGTATTAAAGGAAGATAATAATGCACTGGACGAGGTTGTTGTAGTGGGTTATGGCACGCAGAAAAAAGCGACGTTGACAGGGGCGGTAGAACAAATTGGTAGCCAGGTATTGGAAAGTCGTGCCATTACCAATGTCGGTGCTGCTCTGCAAGGAGCCACTCCGGGGTTGGTAGTCACTCGTTCTTCCTCACGTCCGGGTAATGAAGGTTTAAATTTCCAGATTCGTGGTCTGACATCTGTCAATGGAGGTAGTCCGTTGATTATTGTAGATGGGGTACCTGTATTGAATTCAGAGTCATTCCAAAATCTAAACTCAGATGATATTGAGAATATTAGTGTTTTGAAAGACGGTTCAGCTTCCATTTATGGGGCGAAAGCAGCTAATGGCGTTATCTTGGTAACTACCAAAAAAGGTAAAGGCAAGACAACGGTTGATTATGGCTTCAATATGCGTTTCACTACCAATGGTATTATGGCTTTCTCTCCCAGTATGCAGGAATATGCTTCCATGTGGCTGGAAGCCAATAAAGAAATGCCGGAACATGACTGGTGGGGCTGGGGAGAAGAAAACCTGAAGAAGATGGCTCAAGGCATTGAAGGTATTTATGAGTCGACTGTAGCCGATTGGGGTACGATGTTCGTTGGTAATGCCAATCGCCTGGATGAATTGTTTGCCCGCCGTTATTCTTACCAGCATAATTTGAGTGTAGCAGGTTCTACAGATAAATCCGATTACCGCATCTCTTTAGCTTATGCTGATAACCAAGCCAATCTGGCCACTGCTTATGACGGGCAGAAACAGTTGAACTTGCGCTTGAACTACGGAATCAAATTGACTGATTGGTTCAAACTGGAGACTTCAGCCAGTATGATTAAAACAAATACCGAAACACCCACACATGGTATTGACCGTACACTTTACGGAAACGATGCTCCGTTTTTCCCGGCAAAAAATCCCTATGGACAATGGTACGCTAACTTCGGTAATGTCGGTGATCGCAATGCGGCAGCAGCTACAACGGATGGTGGACGTGACGAGAGAGAGAAGTTGACTACTCGTGTCGATTTTAAAGCATTGGTGGATATTTGGAAAGGAATCACTTTCGAGGGTACTGCTTCATTTCAAAATGAGGAATATCGCAGAGAACGCTATTCGCTTCCGGTACAGTGTTACAATTGGTTCGGCGAGCAGACGGCGAAGTTAGTATATGAAACAACACAAACCCTTAGTACTCCACAAGATGTGATGAATTTTAAAGACTCCCATCAGCCGGGATATTTGGTACAGGCAAATAATGCCCGGTATCAGTACTATTCAGGGTTATTGAAATATAAGCGTACATTTGCCGAAGTACATAATATAGATGCTATGTTCGGCATCAATGCCGAGAAATGGGTGACTAAGAAAGTTGTTACCGCCCGTGAGAAGTTTGAGGATGCCGGAATTTACGATTTGAATTTGGCTACGGGTACACAGGGTAACGGTGGGGGAAAGACTCATAATGGTACCTATTCATATATTGCCCGTTTGAATTATAACTATGCGGAAAAATATATGGTTGAATTGATGGGGCGTCGTGACGGAAATTCCAAGTTTGCTCCCGGTTATCGTTTTAAGAGCTTCGGTTCCGTTTCTTTGGGCTGGGCGTTCTCGGAAGAACAATTTGTAGAATTTCTAAAGCCAGTTCTTTCTTTTGGTAAGCTGCGTTTAAGTTATGGTAGCTCAGGTAATGATGTTGGGCTGGGCGATTACGATTATGTATCTACTGTTTCTCTTGGGACGGCCGGTTTTGGAACTATACCTGCCAACCAGGTATCTTCAGGTTTTGGCGGTTTAATTTCTTATGACCGTACTTGGGAGAAAGTTTCACAAAAAAACTTCGGTATCGATCTTAACTTTTTCGATAATCGTTTGAAAGCTACATTCGATTATTTTATAAAAGATAATACCGGTATGTTGGTGAATGTCACCTATCCGGGCGTATTAGGAGGTAAATCTCCTAAAACGAATAGTGGTCATTTGAATGTAAAAGGTTGGGAATTCACTATTGGATGGCGCGATCAGATTAAAGACTTTTCTTACTATGCCAACTTTAATATTGGTGATACAAAGAGTCTGTTGAAAGAGATGGAAGGAGCAGATTCTTATGGGGCTGGTTGGAATGCAGCTGTGAATGGGTATCCATTGAATTCGTACTTCCTTTATCGCACAGATGGTTACTTTAAAGATCAGGCAGAAGTAGACCGCTATTATGCACTCTATGGAGAGGGTAAAGAAGATTTGACTGGTGTAGGAGCAGGAAGTGCAAGCCGGTTGCGTCCAGGTGATACCAAACGTTTGGATTTGAATGGTGATTATAAGATTTCCGGTGCAGGGAATGAAAATAGCGATTTGCAATATCTCGGTGACTCCAATCCACATTTTGTTTTCGGTTTCACACTGGGAGGATCATGGAAAGGTATTGATGTGAACGCAATGTTCCAAGGTGTCGGCAAGCAGTATGTTATCCGTAATGACTGGATGGCTTATCCTTTTCAAACACGTACTGCCAATCAGAACCCGACATATTTGGGAAAGACATGGACAGAGAGCAATCCGAATGCTGAATTCCCTCGCTTGACTACCAATGCGAATCTCGCACGCTGGAATTATCAGAATAACGACTTTATGATGCAGAATAACCGCTATATCCGTTTGAAAACATTAATAGTCGGCTACACATTGCCGCAGATATGGACGCGCAAGGTGAAACTGGAAAAAGTGCGTGTTTACTTCTCTGGTAATGATTTATGGGAAGCTACCAGTATTCGAGACGGTTTCGACCCGGAAATGGGAGCAGCCTCCAACAACAGTGGATACCCGTTTGCACGTACTTGGTCGTTCGGTCTGAACATCACTTTATAGTAGCTATGGAAAATTAAATACAGAATAGAAGATATGAAAAAGATAACGAACTATATATTAATTTGCACCTGCGCATTGGGATTTTCTTCATGCGTGAATACGTTCCTTGACTTGGAACCACTGGATGCCAAGACAGATGTGATTTATTTCAAAACTCCGGAGCATTTCCGTGAATATGCTAACGGGCTTTACGGGCAATTATTGGGATGGCAGTCTTCCTATGGAAGTATATTCGATCACATGGATGCGGCATCTGATCTTTCTACTTGTTTCAGATATTCGTATGGTGTGGGGACCGGTGTGATGGGAGTTCCTAATGACGATAGCCGTTGGGGTAATTGCTATGGTAATATTCGTGCCACTAATCACATGTTTGAAAGAGCAGTTTCTTCCTATACAGGTAATTTAGCGGATATTAAAAAAGAATTAGCCGAAGGTCATTTTTTCCGTGCCTATAACTATTTTTACTTATTGAAGTTTTTTGGTGGAGTGCCTGTCGTTACGAAAGTTCTCGACGTGACTTCACCGGAGTTATATGGAAAACGTAACAGCCGTTATGAGGTTGTCAACTTGATTCTCTCCGATTTGGATGAGGCTATTGCAGGGTTGCCGTTGGAACAGAATATAACCTCTGCCGACAAAGGTAAAATCAGCAAACAGGCTGCACAGGCATTTAAGGCTCGCGTGTTACTTTATGAAGCTACCTGGCGTAAGTACAATGGTACTTCTACTGATTTTGAAGGTTCTGCCGGTCCGGCTTCCGATCAGGTAAATGCTTTCCTGGAAGAATCTGTTCAACTATCCGAAACAGTGATGGGGGATGCTGCTTATTCTCTTTGGAATTATAATAATGTGGCAGCAATGAAAAATTTGAGCAATCGTTACCTGTTTAATATTGAAGAAGAAGCTAGCAATCCTGCCGGTGCAGGAAGAGCGACGAACAAGGAATTTATCATCGCTTCTGTATATAGTCAGGAAACGCGTAAAGGACAGGTTGATTTGAATCAGGTGATTTATACGGATATGCGTCCCAGCCGGAAATTGATTGATATGTTTTTATGCACTGACGGGCTTCCGGTCAGTATGTCTGATAAGTTCCAGGGATATAAGAATCCGGGGGACGAATTTCAGAATCGGGATTTCCGTTTGACTTCTTATGTAGGTTCATATGCTACGAGCCTGACAGTTGAGAACTGTGGGTATGGTGTTTCCAAGTTTGCTATTACTGATATTCAACGCCAAAGTAAAGATGAATCGGCCAATTATCCGGTACTTCGGTTGGCAGAAGTATACTTGAATTATGCTGAAGCTGTGATGGAACGCCATGGTGAAATATCAGATGACCAGTTGAATAAGTCGATAAATAAAATCCGTGCCCGTGCGGGAATTGCCAACCTAACAAATGCATTGGCAAAGCGAATTCAGGAAGGAGTGCCGGCAAATGCGAGTAAGACAGTCAATCAGGTAATGCTGGATGAGATCCGCCGTGAACGTGCCTTGGAACTCTATATGGAAGGTTTCCGTTGTGACGACCTGAAACGTTGGGGTATTGCGGAGAAGAATCTGAATGAGTCTCGTTGCGGTGCGGTAGTAGGTAATGCCAGCTATCCGACGGCATTTATAGACGAAAACGGGAATGCTACCAGTGCTTTCAATCCGGCTATCTTTACGAAGGGGACGGAAGAAGTGGAAACAGGTAAAGGCAAATTACCTTGTGTAGTGCTTCTCAAATCATCCGACTGCGCATTTACTAAGGGAGATTATTTGTGGGCGATTCCAAGAAATCAAATCAACCTGAATTCAAATCTGGTACAAAATCCGGGATATTAATCATTCAATCGTTTAACGTATAATACCATAGATTATATGAAGTTTTTATTCAAATATACATTTCACTTGGCAATACTTGCTTGTGTTTCCGCACTTTTCTCCGGTTGTGAGCAAGACCCCAAGTATAGAGTTTATGATTATCCTGTACCAGTAGTGGAGAGTATTTATCCTACGGACGGATATGTCACTACACAGGTAGTTATTACGGGAACCAATTTTGGTGACCGTGCTGAAGCAGTGAAAGTTTTCTTCGGTGAAGCCCAATCCAATAAAGTGCTCGATTGCAAAAATAACCGTTTGGTAGTGGAAGTGCCGGAAACTGCAGTAACAGGCAATCTGTCTTTACAGATTTATAATAAAAAGGTGGAGAATATCGGTCATTATACAGTACTGCCTACGCCACGTGTCATTACAGTGACTTCTGATAGTGAAGACGGTGAAGGGGTAGCCGATACGGGAGACAAGGTCACTATAACAGGTGAGAACTTTGGTACGGATCCATCTGATATTTCTGTTAGTTTCAATGGAACGCTGGCCGAATTTGAGCTGGTGGATGAGTCTACTATTGTTGCGACAACTCCTGCTGATTATAAGACAGGTAATGTGACTGTAACTATTCATGGATATACAATGACAGGTAGTGCAATGTTTAATCCTAACTCAAAGGGTGATGTAACAGTGCTTTACCTTCAAAACTACAAGCAGCCGTTTGCCAAGGCAAATGATGAAAATTGGAAGAATGGTGAATGGTGGACTCCGGCAGTATGGAATCAGAATAAGGCATCTTTCAATGCAAAAAACAATACTACTGTTACCGGAATGCAGTATAAAGCAGCAGAGGGCTTCACATTAGCGTTCCAGAATGGATGGGAGAAGGAAGCTTATACGAATGGAAAAATATGGCAAGTTGCTACACTTCGTCCTGGTAAATACAGACTGGAAGTTACTTATGCCTATACGATGGTAGTAAGTGATGCGGGGAATTTTATTTCTGCATTGATGGCCAAAGGAAATAGTGAGAGTGATATACCGAATGTAGCTGATATTGAGCAATTAAATGGAGTTTGTGCGATCTATGACAAAGCTGGAACAAATGATGACTCGGGTGTTTTGGTAACCCCTTCATTTGAAGTGACGGAGACAACGGATGTTGTCATTGGATTCCTGACTTCTCTGGCTAAAGGTAATTCATACTTTAAGGTGACAGAATTGAAATTGATTCTTGAATGATGTGGAAAAAGAAAAAAGAGTAATTCATCGTGATAATATAATTAAGATTATGAAGAAAATATATAACTATCTGTTTCCCGTTTTTCTTTCGCTTTTCGCATTAGCTGCTTGTGACGAGGATAACGAAGAAATTGTTTCAATGAGTTACACTGATCCTGTGGCGACTGTAACAAAGATAGATCCCGTAGAAGGATATGTTGGGAATGAGTTTACCGTAAGTGGCAGTGATTTTGGTATCATAACAGAAGATGTGAAAGTATTTATCGGTTCCCAGGAGGCAGTAGTAGTCTCCTGCGCCGATGATGCTATCCTTGCGAAAGTGCCGGAATCGGCAACAAACGGAAAGATAACCGTTGAGGTTTTTGGGCAACGTGTGGAGACTGATCTAGTTTATCGTGTACTTGGTAAGCCGGGTGTCAGCGTAGTGAAACCTTCTTATGGTTTTCCGGGTGCCAGTATCGTTTTCGAAGGACAAGAATTTGTTTCTTCTAAAACACTGTATACTTTGACTTTCGGGACTTCCACAGACAAGGCAGAGATTGTGGGTACACCTATTGATACCGAATTTATGGCCAAAATTCCCGAGACAGCTGTCAGTGGAGTTATGACACTTATTATGGCAGAACAAACGATTGATTTGGCTTCTTATCCTTTCACTGTGTTGAAGCATGCAACGCTTGATACTCCTAAGGAAGACGAACCGGTTCCATCAGGTTTTGCTGGCAGTAAATTTGCAATAACAGGAACCAATCTTGTGCAAGAATTGCTGGATAAGTCTGTTGAAGGGTTGGAGCCTTTGAAAGTAACTTTCTTTAAAGCTGGCGGAGAACCTGTAGAAGCTGCAATAGATACAGATAATTTGACGGATAAGAGTATTCCACTCACTGTACCTGCTTCGTTGGAAGCCGGAGATTATACAATAACTGTCATTACTCCGTTTGAAGCTATCGGGACACAGTTGAAATATACGGTATTACCGATGCCGACAGTAACAGGCATTTCAACGAAAGCCGGATACATTAATGCGGAAGTAACGATCATTGGTCAGAACTTTGGTACGAAAGCTGAAAATATTCAGGTCTTTTTCGGAGAAACAATTTGTGATAAAGTGACACTGAATGATAAAGGTAATATCGTAGTGAATGTTCCCAAAGGAGTTTCATCTGAAGCTCCGGTGAAGATTAAACTGATAATTCAGGGTAAGGAAATAGAGATGGGCGAATCGGGCACATTTGAGGTTTGGGAAACTCCGGAAATCACTTCTGTTGAAACACCGTATATTTATCCTAATGGCACATTAGTAAAAGCCGGACAGGAAATAACATTTACAGGAAAAGGTTTTGGAACGGATAAGAATTCTGTTACAGTTACTTTTGAGGGAATATCCGTACCCGTTACGGTTAAAGAGATTACTACGACTTCTATTACTGTAACGGTTCCGCAAGGTTTCAATGGTGGAAAAGTAACAATGGTGTTTGAAGGTATTGCACAACCCGTAGAGAGTGATATGTTACAACCTCTGCCGGTGGATGGAGATATTTCTCAATATGTACTCATGAACTATAAACAGCCTTTTGAATATGTAAAAGAAGGTGGGGATAAAGGATTCCATAAAAAAGGAGAGTGGGCAAAAGCTGCTTATTGGATAGTTCAGAACTCTAACTTGACTGCTGGTGAAGGAGGTGCTGCTGTTGATTTGGCATTTAAAACGAAATATGGTGATGGAAGTGATGCAGGTTTGGCTTTACAAACAGATTGGGGATTTGACAATCCTAAAAATGATGGTAAGGTATATCAGACTTCTCATCTTCAAAAAGGAAAATATAAGTTGACGGCACACGTTTATGAATATGACGGCAGAGGTTTTACCGGTTATGTTGCGGTTTGTAAAGGTAACGAGATGGCAAATACGAGTGATATACCAAGTAAGAGTCTGGCAAACGCTTCTATTTCGGGTACGGGTGATGTAGTAGTTGATATTCTTGTTGAAGAGCCTACCGATGTTGTCATTGGTTTTGTATGTACGATTACAGTAAAACAAGGACGGGCTAAGATAGATAATTTCAAATTAGAGTTAGTAGAGCAATAAACTATAATTGGGTGCACCGTAATCAATGGTAGATGCGGTGTACCATTAAACCAAAAATATGATGAAAAAGATATATTATATAACCGCAGTATTTGCTACCCTGTTTTTGGTAGGATGTGGGGACGGCATTGACCTTCCGGGTGTCAATGTGGAAACTGATTTGAATAAAATTCCTCTTCCTGATAATAACGTAAATTTGGAACAGGTTGAACTTAAACCGTCAACGGAACCTATGCTGCATGAAGGGTTGCATACAGAGGAAGACTTCCAGCGTATCCGGGATAAAAAAGCTGCCGGAGAAGAGCCTTGGGTAAGTGCTTATCAATTATTAGTAGAAAGCCAGTTTTCGCAGAAGACGGCAGATACTTATCCTACAGAATGGATTAAACGAGGTATTTCAGGAGATGAAAATTACATGAATGCAGCCAGAGGAGCCACTATTGTATATCAGCAAGCGCTTCGTTGGAAAATTGAACAAGATGATGAATATGCGGCAAAAGCGGTGGAGAATCTGAATAAGTGGGTACAGACTTGTGTAGGTGTAACAGGTAATACGAATTTATCGCTTGCTGCAGGACTTTATGGTTATGAATTTGCTATTGCCGGTGAATTATTGAGGGATTATGGAGGATGGGATCGTGCGGACTTCGCAGCGTTCCAGAATTGGTTGCTTAAAGTGTTCTATCCTGCTAATGATGATTTCTTGAAACGTCATCACGATACGAATGCGTTACATTATTGGGCTAACTGGTGTCTTTGTAATATAGCGGCTAAAATGGCTATCGGCATTGTAACCGATCGTCGTGATATTTATAATGAAGGCATCGACCATTTGCAGACAGGTGATACAAACGGACGTTTACGTCGTGCTATCTATCACGATTATGCACCGGACTATAACTTTGCTCAATGGCAGGAAAGTGGACGTGACCAAGGACACACGTTGATGTGTGTCGGATTGATGGGAATTATTTGTCAGTTGGCATGGAGTCAGGGAGACGATTTCTTTGCTTATGATGACAATCTGTTCATGCGGGCTTGTGAATATGCTGCTTGTTGTAATTACACTAATGAGACTGTACCATATACTACTTATATATGGCAAAAACAGAGTCAATGGGGATATCCGATTCCGGAAGAGCAAACAACACTTGGTGGCGGTAAATGGATCAAACGTGCAATATGGGCGTTGCCTTACTATCATTACAAAGGGGTAAAAGACATCTCGGATGATAATCTCAAATATACTAAGATAGCTACGGAATATGTAGGAATAGAAGGAGGAGGTGGGTATTATGACGCTAACTCCGGTGGCTATGACGTACTTGGGCTCGGTACGCTGATGTATGCAAGATAAAATGAATAAAATGTGTTAGACTTCGCCACAGATTCGGATATGCCAGTGTGGATGGATTATTTGTTTCAATCTGTGGTGAATTCCAGGACATTAACGGTATTAGTAAAAACTTGAAATGAATAAACTAATAAGAATAGCGCTCACATTTTTACTTGTAATGACCACAGGAGTCATACAAGCAGAAATAGTCATCTATCCGGTACCTCAAGGCATCTATTATGCCCGTCACAATGATGACTATACGGTAAAAGTACGGCAAGTGGGAGAAAAAGACTGGGTAGACCTTTATGAGTATAACGTAAAGGTGGATATGGATACGAAGTCCGATGCCACGATGGTTCAGTTCGACTTTTCAGGGAAAGTGGAAGTATTGGTACAAAAGAACAATGGGGAGATCCGTTCGGCAGTGGTGCGTCCTTTATCCAAAGGTATCCAACCGGAGATTGATGGTAACTTTTTATTGTTTACGATAGATAAACCACAAAAGTTGTCGGTCGAGTTTAATGGAGATCGCCTGAATAATTTGCATGTATTTGCCAATCCTATCATCAAAAATGTGCCGGATAAGAATGATCCGAACGTGATTTATTTTGAAGCTGGAATACATGAACCGACTGATACGGCTGGAAAATGCTTCCGTATTCCCAGTAATACGACGGTTTATTTAGAAGGTGGTGCCGTTTTGAAAGGTTGTCTCACTTGCGACAGTGTAGAGAATGTGAAAATATTGGGACATGGCATGTTGCTTGAACCGCAACAGGGAATTTCGGTTACCTACTCCCGGAATGTACTGATTGATGGAGTTACGGTGGTAAATCCACGGCATTATACTGTCTCTGGGGGACAATCTACCGGAATTACTATCAAAAATCTGAAATCATTCAGCTATCAGGGTTGGAGTGATGGGCTGGATTTTATGTCCTGCTCGGATGTGATGATTGATGATGTGTTTCTTCGTAATTCGGATGATTGTATAGCTCTTTATACGCATCGTTGGAATTATTATGGCGACTGTCGCAATATTCATGTACTTAATTCTACTCTATGGGCAGATATTGCGCATCCTATCAATATCGGTACACATGGAAATACGGAAACGGGAGATGAAGTTTTGGAAGATATAGTATTCAGGAATATTGATATATTGGAGCATGATGAGGATGATCGTGATTACCAAGGCTGTATGACTATCAATGTAGGGGATCACAACCTGGCACAAAACATTACTTTTGAGGACATTCGTGTGGAACATATTCAGGAAGGACAGTTATTTCATCTTCGGGTGATGTATAACCAAAAATACAATACAGGTCCCGGCAGAGGTGTCAAGAACATAACATTCCGTAATATTTCATGTACCGGGAAATATATCAATTCTTCTTTAATAGAAGGTTATGATAAAAATAGGAAGATTGAGAATATTTTGTTCGAAAACATTGTGTTGAATGGTAGGCGGATCACTTCTTTGGAAGAATTGAATATAGATAAAAAAGATTTTGTAGAGAAGATACGGATAAAGTAGCTAATAACTAAAAGATGAAAGATGCGACAAAAAACAGTTTTTCGTGCTTTTTGCCGCATCTATTTTATAGAAAGAGGAATAAACTTATCGTAAAGGAGTGAATGAACCTATATAAATGCGTTCTATTTTCAGGGAGGTGGCATTTATTCCGAATAGGTCGGTCACATCTGATTTATAATCTTCAGTCACATCTTCCACTAACCAATAAGGAATCGGGCCAAGGTCTCGTGTGGTGATACTCTTTGAAGTATCGGAACGTTCGGGAAGTTTAAATTTGCAGTCATACTCTTTACCATTGCTGAATTCAACTTGCAAATGCAACAGAATTCTGATTAATAATTTGTTTAAATTTTTCGTTTGGCGTGAGGTATCCAAGTCTTTTACGAGGTCGATTATTGAGTTTATTTTCAATCCACTTAATCTGTTTGTTGGTTACTTCACTAAAGTCCTTACCCTTTGGGATATACTGCCTGATAAGCCCGTTGGTGTTTTCATTGGCACCACGTTCCCATGAGTGGTATGGTTTGCAAAAATAGAATTTTATTTCCAATTTTTGCGCAATTTCCTCGTGCTTTGCAAACTCCTTTCCATTGTCAGCCGTAATTGTGTGTATTAAGTTTTTCACTTT
>CDZY01049254.1_pt1 | contig 19661 bp, 21 predicted proteins | sample 557671 | NCBI WGS metagenome assembly CDZY01 (sample SAMEA3182091, study PRJEB8094) | gut metagenome | biome: human; feature: gut; material: Stool; isolation source: human stools | place: Canada | collected 2013-03-11
AACCTTGATAGGTGCATACTTTTCATTAAGCGAGATAAGGAAAATTCCGTCTTTATCGTTTTGTAATTTCTTGATGTAGGCTTCTCCGTTTAGAGCGAAGATGCCGATTTCTCCATTAGCAACAGATTCCTGTTGTAATACCCATGCAATCTGACCATCATGGAATTCAGGTTCCATACTGTCACCACTAATGCGGACACCGAAAGTAGTATCTTCCGGCAGGATAGATTCATCTATGCGTACAGTCTCTTTCGGTCCGTCTACAAGGAAGTTACCGGTTCCGGCTGATACGGCATTTTCAAAAATATCAATGCTACGGAATGGAATTATCTTAGCAGTCTGCTTTTCATACATTCCGGATGCGTGGAGCAGATTGATATAATCCATAGCCTTTTCCCTGCCTTCATCAGTAAGTGAGGAGAAAGGATCAGTAGGATTTACTCCAAAATATGCCTCATACATGTTAGTAATACCAAGGATTCTACACACTTTGTAAAATATGGTAAGGGGCGTTTCTCTTTCCGTCTGACCGCCCCATACAGCGAAGAACGGAGGAACGCCGCCAGCAAAGCTGCAAAGAAACATTCCGGCAACTTGACACACCCTATTCAAAAAGATGTGCTATAATTTTTTTGAAAAAGTTTCGGATTAGATGTAGTATTCGCCGCTGAAACCGTAGTATATAGGTGAAGCCGGAAAGGAGGCGGTGTGATGATAGAAGATGAGAAAATCATTGAAATGTTTTTTGAGCGTTCAGAGCAAGGCATACGGGAGCTGGATATAAAATACGGTAAAGTCTGCCACAAGTTATCGTATAACATTGTTAACAGCAGACAGGACGCGGAGGAGTGCGTCAATGACGCTTACTTAGGGGCGTGGAACGCAATCCCCCCGGCGAAGCCAAACCCGCTTTTGGCCTATATCTGTAAAATCGTTCGGAACATTTCACTGAAAATCTATTACAGAAAGGAAGCAGCCAAGCGAAACAGCACTTACACGATTGCTATGGAGGAAATCGAAGCCTGTATAGCAGACCCGAACACAGTGGAAGCCGAGATTGAAGCCAGAGAGTTAGCCCGTATCATTGAAAGTTTTCTGGACACGCTGACCGTCGAGAACCGCGTTATCTTCATGCGCCGCTATTGGTTTTCCGATAGCTGTAAAGACATAGCCGAGTTTGTAGGGCTTTCGGAGAAAAATATCTCCGTCCGGCTGACCCGTATCCGACAAAAAATGAAAAGCTATTTAGCAGAAAGAGAGGTATTCGTATGAACTCAAAGAAGTTTTCCGAAGCCATGAGCGAGCTTGACAGCAAGTATGTTGATGAAGCTATCAGCTACAAGAAGAAAGCAAAAAAGCCAGTTTGGGCTAAATGGGGAGCTATTGCAGCCTGTTTTGTAGCTGTAACCGTCTTAGGTGTGGGATTGTTTCAAAGTGGATTATTTGGCAGTCATACCGATATAGCCACATTGAATAACGGGGAAAAAATTGTTTTTGTGAAGTCTGATAATGTTGGCGGTTCTTTGGCTTTAGATGTAGATGTAACTACAAAGCCACTTACAGAAGATGAAACCTTAGCTTTATTTTCGGATTTACCTGTTACAGCCAATGCAATTTTTCTAAATAGCGATATAGACGCAGGCGGTTCACAAGAACTGATTGGATTTGAGGGACAAGTCGGAAATGTGAAAGTAATCATTTCAACATCAGATGTGCAGTTGCTTGATACTGTAATTGTTGGAACGGAGAAAGTCTCTGAAATCAACGGTATAACCATAGTCGCAGGATATTTTGTAACAGACCCGAACAGCCGAGGCGAGCAAAATGCTATTTACTATGCGACCTTTGAGATTGGCGATTGCAAGGTATATCTGGAAAATGGCGGCATGAAAGATGATAGCGAAACAATAAAAAATCAGTTGGCAGAAGTTATCCAGAAGCTGACAGAAAACGGGAATTTGGACTTAACTTCTTTTAGTGACGAAACAGGTATGAAGCTTGACGGAAACCCAGACGGATATGACCCGCTTCCTGACAGCCAGACTTCTGATGAAGAAGTATCAGAACAAGACCCCGCCGCAAACTGAATAATCTATCTTCATATCGAAAGGGCAGCCGAGAAATCGACTGCCCTTTTCCATGCCTACGGGCAGAAAGGAGCGACCACCCATGACGAAACCAAGAGAGAAAACCCGCGAGGAACTGACCGCCGAGATTGAGGTCGGGAAGAAGAAAATCCGGCAATATGAGAACCGGGAAAAGATGTTGCGGCAGAAGCTATCCAAAGAGGAACGCCGGACACGCAGCCACCGCCTTATCGTCCGGGGCGCGGTCTTTGAAAGCATTGTGCCGGAAGCAAAGAACATGACCGACGAGGAAGCCGCAGCACTTCTTAGGCTTGCCTTGACGAGTGAACCAGCGTGGGAATATCTGAAAAAACGAGCCGAAAACAGGAACGCCGAATAAATCCCTTAGGAACTAAGGGCGCACTTATACACCCTTGCGGGCGTGTGCGCTCTGCCGAGGGCTTATCTCCGCACAGGGAGCTTTCCCTGCGCGGAGATATGGCGGCTTTGCCGCAACAAGGGGCTGCACCCCTTATAAAGTTTTATTGAAAGAGCAGGTAGCAATCTATCTGCTTTTTCCTGTTATGTGGTTATCGTAAGCCGAGAAGGTTAAGTGACGAACAAAGGGAACAGGCAAGGTTACGGATGGAGAAAATCAATTCAGATGATAATTGTCGGGAAGATTAGAGTCCAGTCGCAACATTCAGAAGTCCAGTCACAACATTTCCGAATTTAAAGAAAGAAATCTGCCGATAATATAAATGAACAATAGATGATGTTATCCATATTTGATAATGAGCCATGAAAATGAGGTGGAACAGTTGAACATAGCAATTTGCGATGATGAGGAAAATATACGCATTTACATACGCAAGCTGATACAGAAGCAGGAAACTTTTTGTAAGATAACAGAGTTTTCATCGGGCAAGGAATTATTGGAGTTTCAGGATGAGACAAATGCAGAAGAAATAGACATACTTTTTCTGGATATCTCTATGGGAGATGAGGATGGAATGACTGTGGCAAAGCAGCTCAGGAGCCAGATGGAAAGCAAGAAAGAAGCAGTGTGGGGAAGCCTGCCGCTTCTGATATTTATAACGGGATATCCGGAATATATGCAGGAGGCTTTTTCTGTTAATGCTTTTCAGTATATTGTAAAACCGATTCAGGAAAGCAATTTTGAGCAGGTTTTTGCACAGACCATACGGGAGTATCAATATTTGATGGCAAAGAAAAAGGAAAAACCAAAAGAAGTATTAGTTCGGAATGGAAATAGAACAAGAAGTGTTTCAGCAGATGATATTTACTATATTGAAAGCAGTAATCGAAAAGTGACCTTGTATTTGCGGCATGAAAAAATTGAATATTATGACAAGATCAGCTCACTGGAAAGCGAGCTTAAGCCGGATTTTTTCCGTATACACAAAGGGTATCTGGTTAACATAAAATATGTGGAACGATATGACCGGACAGAGGTGAAAATGAGAAACGGGGACAGTCTGCTGATATCCAAGTATAAATATCAGGACTTTGTAAAGCGTTATTTGGAATACATTTCGGAGGAAAGATAATTGAGTCAGGTTACATATGAAATCATTCGCAAGCTTTTTGAAATCTATCCTATTATTCTGCAAATCGTTCTTTTTCTGGTATTGTGGAATGTATTTTTTCGGTGGGAGAAAGGGATATGGATTGTTGCAGGAATATTGGCAGTGATGAATATCTGCATGGGGCTATGGCTGGAAAAGCCGGGGGTAATACGATATACAATGTCCGCTGTCATTGTGTTGGGATATTGTTTTTGCAAATACCAAAAACATTTGGAAAAGGCGGTATTCATACTGCTGCTGTTTTACAATTTTCATGCGTTAAGTTATTTGATTGCAGACAGTATTTATCAATGTACAGTGGAGAGCATATTTAGAGGGTTGGATGTTCTGAGTGAGGAATATATATTTCGGGTTTATCTGGGTATGGCGATAGGTATGGGCATCCTGCTTTTATCGTACACGTTGGTATTACTGATTATGACAGGTGTCGTGATAAAAATCGTAAAGAAACCGTTTATGCTGAGATGGCAGGAAACGATATTCCTTTCAGTACTGAATATTGTAGGGAGTATGATTGTAGGAATAAGCGTAGACCTTTCCGTAGTGCAAATCGAGGGTGGAGTTTTTCTGTTGTATGATGACAAGCAGGAAATGTTGTGGAAATTACCGATAATTGCGGTTCTTATCTATGTGGGGGAAATTTCGGCAATATACATCTACCAGAATTACAGGAAGCTTCAAAAAGAACGGCAGAAACATTTTGTGGAAGAACAACAGGTCAAAGCCATGAAGCAGAGACTGGAAGAAGCAGAGAACTTCTACGGGAGCATTCGCAGAGTAAGGCATGAGATGAAAAACCATATGACGAATATAAAAGGGCTGGTGGCAAGTGAGAAATATGATGAAGTAGAGAATTATATCGAAAAACTGGATGAAACCATACAGACTATGGACTATAAATTCAATACAGGAAATGCGGTCACAGATGTGATTATCAATGATAAATACCAGAAAGCGGAAAATGCAGGTATTTCGTTTCAAGTAAAATTTAACTTGGGGGAAACAGACACAATTTCTGCATTTGATATAGGTATCATTCTGAATAACCTTTTAGACAATGCCATAGAAGCCTGCGAGAAACTGGAGCAGGAACAGCGGTATATCAATCTGACTTTAAAGAAAAAGAATCATTTCCTACTGATTGAAGTGGAAAACAGCTTTGATGGGAAAGTGATATGGGAAGATGGAGGTATCGTCCCGATGACAACGAAACAGAGCGATCTGCCGGATATTTTGATGGAGCATGGAATAGGGTTAAAAAATGTAAAGAATGTGGCAGACCATTATCTTGGAGATATGGATATCAAAATAAAAAACGATGTGTTTAAAGTCACAGTAATGCTGCAGCAGAAGGAAATAAAATAAAAAAATATGAAAAAGGAAGGAGAATGTAGTAATGGATGTAGGTTCAGTTTATGGCAGTTATTATGAAACAGCAAAGAGTTACATGGGTTTGAGGAAGGAGGAAAAACAAGCGAGATTTGCGGAAAAGGTCACAGACAAAAGTCAGGTTTCCTCGGAAGATATGACCTTGGAGGAATACAAGGCGTATTTTAATGAAAAGATGAATTCATTATATACACATCCATCGCAGCGGAATAGAAATGATATTATAGATATTACGGATGCCGCTTATAAAAGAATGCAGACTGATCCGGAATATGAGAAGAAAATATTAGACGCTTTAGCGAAGAATAAGGCAGTTAATTTTGGAAACTATATTCCACAAATATCATATATGCATATAGATGACACATATGAGAAATGTTACGGCTATACGCAGGGCATGAAGGAGAATGACGGTTATTCCGGGAGTTCCTCCGCAAAGGAAACTGATGCCGGACGGCAGAAAAAGGCAAGGCAGAAGGAACTGCTGGAAGAATATTTGGAAAAGCGGGCGCAGATGAAGGAATTTCAGCAGGAGGCGTTGGAAGAAAAGATTGCAAAGCAGGAATTGGAGAGGAGCAGGCTGACAAAGGCATGGAGCAGTAAGAGGCAGATGGCAGCGGCAACCAATGCATATGAATCAAATGTAATGACAGAGACATCGACGGGTAGCAATTCACTGCTTGGCTAAATGCGGGCATTAAGCGTGGACTAACCATAAGGGGGTATATCGTGCAATATTGCACATAGCAATTCCAACTGACAGAGGAATTGCAGAAACAGATAACAGCCGGAAATGGATTTCACAATATATCAAATTCAAGGGAGGATTCAAAGATGAGCATTAGTGGAATAGGTAGCAGTCTTATGAGTGGAAATGAAAATAAAGTGGTAATAAATCTTTCTAGCGAATGTCTAAAGAAAATGGCAAATGATCCGGAATTTGCCAAGAAAGTAGAGTTTAATTTAACTGGTGCAGTACCGGGACAGAATAGAATGTTTGCACAAGCCAAAGCTGATAATGCAGTGATACATGGTGTTACAACTGTAATAGATGCCGATGGGAATGCTTCTGTTACTTGCGGAGGTATGACAAGAACCAGTGGTTCAAAACAAAATTCAACTACATTGAATGCGGAAAAGAAACAAAAAGAAAGATTAGAGAAAAAGCGTGAGGAAAGAAAAATCTCAGAAGAAAAGGCAGCTAAGAGACGGGCAGAGAAAAAGGCGCAGTTGGAGAAGCTGACAGAAGATGAAACGTTTACAATATCAGCTACTGGCACTGATGTAAAAAGTGTTACGCAGAACCTCTTAGCTGCGGTTTCTGGTACATCTGCGCCGACAGGGGCAAGTTTTGATATAAAGGCATAAGGAGAAATTGTTCATATTCCGCAAGGCGCATAAACCTTTGCTTTTGCGGACTGCCCGGACTTATTGCAAGGGGGCAGGGGCGGCAATATAAAAAATTGATGACAATGGAGGATTAGGAAATGGCTATTAATGGAGTCAGACATAATTATGATTATTTGGGAACGACTACAAATTATATACGGGGAAAAGCAACTGTTAGGGAAGCAATCTCAAAGATGGTGAAGCAGTCGGCAAATCTTTCTATTTCTGATGCAGGAAGAAATATGCTGCGGGAAATGGCAAGCAAATTTGAACCCGATTCGGATTATACCAATGTCAGGGAACTGACAATACAAAATACAAATGAGGTTGCTTGGGAACACTATACCGCAATGCGGGATATTAGCAGCCTAACATTAAAAGACGGGAATTATAATGTTGAAGATGTGATGAAATCTATAATGGATACATATGAAACCCGTTATAATGAAATCGTAAAAGAACATGAAAATGGAGATCGTGAAGTTTCCTACGAACTTACGGGGAAAAGGTCATTGACACTTGACGAAGATTTAGCCGGATTGGACGAAGCCTTTAAAATGCGTCTGGCAAATTTAGAAGGATATATTACCTGTCAACAAACCAATAAAGCATTTGAAAACGCGGACAGTTCATGGTATTTCCGTAGAAATAGCCCTCAAAATGAAGTAAAAACACAAGATAAGGCTCAAATGTTTGATACAAAATATCAGAAAACCGCAGTATCAATAATGGAGCAGGCTAAAGAGAAGTTTTTGGTAGCCTTTAAAAGTATAAATTACAAACAAGGAACAGCAACAAGCATACTATCGGATATTATGAAAAAGTGCTGATAAAGGAGGATTAAAAATGGCTATTAGTGGAGTAGGACAGAGTTATTATCAGAACAATGTTGCAACAACGAAAAGTACAAAGAGCGTAAACAGCACGGGAGAAACGGGCAATACAAAGGAATTATCAGAAGCGGAAGAAATGGCGATTTTCAAAAAGGAATTTTATGCTGAAATTGATAAGATACCCAGAAATAGAACTATAACCAATGTGGCTATCAACATATCAGAGGAAGCATTTAAGAATATGAAAGATGATCCGGAGTACAGGGAAAAGATATTATCAGCACTTAAACGTGACTTAACTTCGTCCTTTGCACCGTTGGAAGCTTCTATGGTGCTCACTGTAGGAGCTACTGCTAAAGATTATAGGGGCGATTCATGGTCTGGTGTTAATAATCAATCGGAATTTTATGCTCGTTCACAAAACAGTTTTTATAAAAAGACAAGCAACATGAAAGATAGACAAAAAGAGCTTTTGGAAGAATATCTGGAAAAACGGGCGCAGGTTAAAAAACAGCAGCAGGAAATGTTGAATGAAAAGATTGCAAAGCAGGAACAGGAAAGAAGCCGATTATTACGGTCGTGGAACAATGAAAGGCTGTTGTCAAAAGCGTCTAATGCTTATGAAGCAAATGCTATGACGGAAGCGGTTACGGATAGTGCTTTTTCGCTTGGATAGTGATTTTAAGTAAGGAGAAAGAGATATGTCAATTACATTTTTAAGTAATCCTATTCATCTGCCGGATTTTTTCAAGTTTGATAGGGGATATTTGGGAAAACAGGAAAGCCAAAATGAAGACCAGAAAGTGTTTCATAAGGATACTTTAGAGGTTTCTCAATTATCGAAAAACATGGAAAATTTAATGGATAAAATTAAGCATACAGTTGTGCATTCGGTTACATCGTTCAGCGATATGAGAGCCGGAATATTAAAGGAAATCAGGGAAGAAAAAGGGCAGTATGGCTATTCGGATGTTGTGAATGCTTGTGGGCTGAGTTATGCAAGGCTGTATTCTGAAATTGAACAGCGCTATGAAAATGAACAGTATTATAAGGTAGATGGGACGCCGCTGACAAAAGAAGATGAGATAGAGTGGCTGGATATGCAATTTGAGCAGGAAGTGGCATGGCAGAAATCCTGTGCCAGAATAACAGCCCAGGGGCAGGTCATTCAGGGGAATATTCCTGAAATGCCAACAGAGGAGATGGAAGAATTGGAGGACAGCTTTTATCAGGCTAAGGATGCCTATATGAAGCTGTACCGAGAAAACAGACGGGCAGAGAGACCGCTTGTTTTGCAAAGTTATATGTTTGGCAATAGCCAGATGTATCAAATATTGAATAGACTAGGAAATTTACAGGAGAGGGTGGTATAATGCAAGTTAATTCGTCCAATGGTTCATTACAACAAAGGTTCTTTTCTGGAACAGGCAGTATAGGCGGCATCCATCTGCCGGACTTCAATGACAAATATATTTTCTCTAAAAAGAAAAGCGGTGTCAGTGATAAAGAATACCGGAAGCAGATCAGGGAACAAGCTTATGAGAATTTTGAAAAAGGGCAGTTCCAAAACAAATCCGAAGGATTTAATAGGCTGATGAAAAGCTACACATCGGAAGTGTCCCCGGACAGAAAAGGGATTATTACTTCCGGGCTGAAAGCTATTTCAAGGAACAGACAGAATGTGCTGAAGCCAATAGATTTTGTGGCAACACTGCTTGAAGGGAAAGTGAAATATCAGAAACTGCCGTCAGGCAACAGCGATTACATAGAGTTTTACGATAAAAACGGGGAGATGGTGGCGACTTATTCCAATAATGGGTGGACGATGTATACGACTAATGCAGAGGCCGCCAGACAGACGGAAATGTGCATGATCTATAACGAGGCATGGGGAAATGCCAAGAGAGGGATTCCGATGGCAGGCGAAGAAATGGTAAACGTGGTAGATATGCAGAGTAGCTTTGATGCCAAAGCATAGCAGGAAATAAAACCCACAGCCCCGTATGCAATACTGCAAACCGCAGGTACAAAAAAAGATGAACCGATTGCGGCTGATAACTTGATAGAAACTCAGGAGACAAAAACTGGGGAGAAACAAATTACAGATGAAGAAAAGATTAAACAGGCAGATGAGTTTTGGGCTCAGCATAGCAGGGGGGAACAAGGTCAAACTGACTGTTCACATGGGAAAAGATAGTTTCATTGAAGTTATCAAAGAAAAACCAAACAGCAGATAATGTACTTCTTGGCTGGACATAGGAATTATTCTTTTGTATTGACCAAAGCTTCAGCAGTAGATAAATGTAATAAGGCAGGTGATGTGTATGGGAAAATGTTAGTTCTGACATTTGAGGATAATGAGGATGCTATGATGAACCGCATATTATCGTTGATAAATACCAAAGAAGAAGTCATTCAGATGTCAGGTATGAATGAGCATCTGTTGAATTTCAAAGGTCTTATGATTGATGAAGTTCAACGGGTGATCATTCGGGAGAATCAGGAGATAGAGCTTACATATACCGAGTTTGAAATCTTGAAGCTTCTTGCAAAGCATCCGGGAATAGTGTTCAGCAAGGAACAGATTTATGATATAGTCTAGAAAGAATCCTATTCCGGTGATTACAACATCGTCATGAGCCATATCCGGAATATTCGGGAGAAGATAGAGGATAATCTAAGCAAGCCAATCTACATACAGACTGTTTGGGGAGTCGGCTATCGTTTCAATAAAAATTTAATAGCATAGAAACAGGCAATTAAGAAACAAAATCTTGGTTGTCTTTTTTATTTGTAAAATACATTTACAGCGACAGGAGCAGAAAGGAGATAGGAGTACATTGCAGAAATCAAAACGAATCAGGGCAGTAATAATAAAGATATAAGTGAATATCGTAATTATGCAAAGGCAGTCAATAATGGCTGCCTTTTGTCATGCAAAAAAAAGCAGATGGAGGACATACAATGGCAGACGCTAAAACAGAAAAACAGAAAGTACAGGAAATAACGGAGAAGCTGGAGCAGGGTATCAATGAGCTTTTTGAAAGCGAGAAGTACAAGACCTATCTGAATACCATGTCAAAATTCCACAATTACAGCTTTAACAATACTATGTTAATCGCAATGCAAAAGCCTGACGCTACGTTAGTGGCCGGATTCAAGGCTTGGCAGAAAAATTTTGACAGTCACGTTAAGAAAGGGGAAAAGGGTATCCGTATCCTTGCTCCGGCACCGTACAAGATTAAGGAAGAACAGCAGAAACTTGATCCGGTAACAGGAGAGATCATGCTTGACAAGAACGGAATGCCCGTTACGGAGGAAGTGGAGATTAAGATACCCGCCTTTCGTGTGGTTCCGGTCTTTGACGTGTCACAGACGGACGGAAAGGAGCTGCCGGATATAGTGGTAAATGAGCTTTCGGGAAGCGTGGAGGACTACGAGGATTTTATGCAGGCACTTACGGAGGTTTCCCCGGTTCCCATTACCTATGAAGATATAGAAGGGGAGGCAAAGGGATATTTCCACACCACAGACCACCGGATTGCCATACAGGAGGGCATGAGCCAGAGCCAGACCGTAAAGATCGCTATCCATGAGGTGGCACACGCAAAGCTCCATGACCGGGAACAGAATCAGGATATAGATGCGGTCTTAGACAAAGACCGCAACACAAAGGAAGTGGAAGCAGAGAGCGTTAGGTAAGCTCCAGAGCATGACCGATGAAGGATTTGCAGAGGTAGTGTTGGAATCAGTAGAGTAAATTTGAGATGGTGGGTAGTCGGCTGTGTGCTGGCTACCTGCTTTTTATTTTTAAGATATTTTTATGTACACAATCCGATTGAAAAATTGTCTTTGAAAGGGTACAATTATAATGTATGTATAGTGCAGTTGAAAATGATACACAGTGTGTTCCGGTTTGTAATAGGTGGCGTTTAAAAGCCGAATACCATGTGGAAAGGAGTGGAAATAGTATGTCTAGAGGAAGAATACTGGAGCTAAAAAATAATTATGGAATAATTGATACAGACGCATATAAAGTTGAACATGAATGGATACCGTTTAGAATAGAAAAATCTATGTTGGAAGAAAAAGAAGGAAAACAATATATTAAATACACAGATGAGGTTGAGTTTTCCTTAAGTCAAAGTCAGGGAGTAAGAGACCGAGATATTAAAGAAGCCACAGATATTAGGTTTATAGGAGATGAATGGAAATATCAAGAACGAATTATTGAGAATAATGCTATTCAAAATATTAGAAAAAGGTTAAGTGAATACAATTTCTATTATCCGATATTGGATGATAAGGAATTTGTCGATTGGCTTGAAGGTAATAACTTTCAACCAAGAATGTTGGAATACTTATCGCCGGGAATATTTACTTGCAAAGAAATCATAAAAATGCAAGCAGGAAAGCATATTGACCTTGATTGTATTGATGCTAAGTTTAAAATAGGTTTGCTTTTTGTAATAGATAGAATAGATATTGAGTTTAGGAAAAACATTTTGTCATGGATTACTGGCATAGAAAATGCTTATAAAACATATTTCAATAGAATAAGGATTGCTGATGACGGACATGATGTAGGAGCAGAAGTAATATCAGAATGGGTAGCCAAGAAACCTAAAATTGAGAAGTTGATTAAGCGGGCAAGAGATAAAAGAAGATACAGGGGCAGCTCGGATGAGTTTGACTACTTAACGGATGAGAATGCTGTGCCATTGTTGGATTTGATGGAACAGTTAGAGTTAAACGAGTTGTCAGAACTTATAACTATTTTTTATGATGTTTATTCTAGGAAAGACAGCATCCCAGATATTTTACATAAAATGAAAGAATGTATAGGATTTATCAGTGATTTGTGCGCCATAAGGAATGCAGCAGCTCATGGACGGTCAATTCTACCTACATTTATGGATCCTGATTATAACGGAAATTGGGATTTAGAATTTGATAATGTTGAAGGAAGATGTAGTGTGGAAAAGTGGATACTGTATGATTTGCTAAAGAAGAAGTGGGAGAGAGTGGGACTTGTAGATTACTCCAAGCAAATAGTAAATACTTTATATGGAAATCCGCTTCGTAGAGCGTGGATAGAGCTTAATTACATATACTTCTACATAATTCGGGAAATAGAGAAAATGAGTTTCAAATTATTTGTGACCGAGGCAGAATGGTTTCTTAGCAAGGAAGAAGATATAAGGCAACAAATGAGTGGTGTAAATTTGTGCAGTTTAAGACTTTCTGATATGGGAAATACAACTTTAGGCGTTACAGCACCGCCTTATGATGAGATAGCACAAGAGGCTTTTTCTGTATGGGAATTGTTTGAAGGTAAATATAGATAATACAAAAATCGCACCCGCTAAACTGCAGGTGCGATACTTTTGTCAATATTACGAGTCCTACGCAGCTCCAGGACGGAACAACATATGACTCTAATAATATTATACACCATATTTGTATGAAGTCAAACAAAAAATTATTCAGATAAATCATTAGAAAATTCTTCACTTAGAAGGCTTTCATCATTATCAGAAGTAGTAAATTTCTCGCTTACAGGATAGGAGAAGTTTTTGCCCATTTTCTGAAAGCCATATTCCAGATAATGTGATTTGGGGATGAAGTTGTTTTCCGTAAGATTATATAGTTTGGCGAAAAGCGCTACAAGCCATTCCTGAAATTCTGTTTCTGGTTCTTTTTGGTCAAGCTCATTTTCGTAATAATGCCTCACGATACCAGCAAATATATCGGCGAACTGCACTGCAGGAGTTACAGCAGAGCTGACAAACAAGGGCATTTCTAATATGTGATGGAAAGAACGCCCAAACTTCGTTTTGAACAGAAAACCTGTAATTGCCTCAGCAATTTTTCGGTCAGCATCCTCATGTACCTCATCAAATATCATCATTGCTTTGCCATAGTGATGATGGTTACAGTAAAACTCAACCTTTTTTAAAAGAAGGTAATACTGCTTCGGAAGATGATGTTCCGGAACAATAATTGGTTCATCTGGCTTGTCCATAATTATGGCAAAAATAGCAGCGTCATAAGAGGTAATGATGTCTACCATGCCCTCAACATATGCTTTATTATTTGTACGATTCTTGGTAATTGTCGCTTCACGAATAAGTTTTGTAGACTTTATTTCGTCCTGTTTTCCATAAATAGAATCTTTTAATTTGTATATCTGATTTGTGATTGGTTTAATATCATTCTCATGGATACAGACACCAAGCAGGATAGGATTCTTGGTTGAATCTGTAGGGCGAGGATATCCACTTTCATCTATGAATGTAAGCATGTAAATAGATTGCTCCTTTGTTAAGTAGTGAATTGATTATACTATAAAATGGGTTGACATACTATCAAATTTATAAAGATTTTTGTTTGCTTTTTATGTCTTGAGTAGTGGGCATATCTTTTCCGAGATACTGATTGAGATTTTCCTGTTTCCGTTTCAGCTCATGCACTTCCTTTTCACAATCCTTATAGGTGGAAGTTAGCTCACTTTTCTGCTTCATCAGTTCCTGATATTCTGCTTTCAGCTTATCAACATTCAAGCTCTTTATGTTTATGCCCGACTGTTCAAGCATACGTCTGGCGCCGCCATAAAGAATGATCTGGCTTTCGTATCTACGGAAATATGCGTCAGGGTTCTTGGCTTTTTTGTAGCCGATATGATAGGAGCGGTTGTCTTTGTGCTGCTGAGCATATTTGATGATTTCTGCAAGGTCTTTGATGCGGTGTTCCAGTTCCACCACGCTCTGCTTTGCAGACTTTCCGGCTTCGGTTTTCACCGCAATTTTGTGTTCCAGTTCTGCAAGCGAACCAACCTCATTATAGCTCTGTGCGGCGATCTTTATATTCTCAATGGTAGCCCACCTTTGCAGTCCCGGACTGTTCTGAAATTTCTCGTCAGAGGTGTCAATAAGTCTGCGGGCAGAGTAGTCTTTTTTGGGGATAATTGCCTTTCGTTCCCGTTTTCTTTCAATGCGTTCCCTGATCCGTTCCTTTGTGTATTCCTTTCCTAAAGACTTCGCACTGCCACGCACAAAACGCTCTTTATCCAGAGGGCGGAATGAGATGTATTTGGCAGCTTCTTCTTCAAAAGTTTCCCCTTTGATTTCATAACCTTTGGCTCTCATCAGAAGCAGAAACTCTTCGTAAGTGGAAGCCGACTTGATGCAGAAATTGATGTCCTTTCTGATCTGCGTTTTCCATGCAGAACCGTTCTGCTCGGACTGCCATTCTTTGTATTTTCTGCCACGCTGCGCATCCGGAATGATGACGGAAAGATTGTGTTCCTTGCACAGTTCATCACTCAGTTTCCGGATGTGGTAATAGGACTGTTTGCAGTCGTGATATTTGTTATGTTCGATGTTATCAGCGGCGCAAAAAATGATGTGATTATGGACGTGTCCTTTATCAATATGGGTGGCAACAACATACGAATATTTTCCCTCTAAAAGTTTATCTGCAAGCTCCTTTCCAATGCGGTGCGCTTCTTCAAAACCAACCTCTCCCGGAGCAAAAGCTTGTATCAGATGATAGGCTTTGTTGGGACTGTTTTCCCGGCAGTGGTCGAGAGTATATTTGAAGTCATAAGCTGCGGTTTCCGGAGAACAGGCATAAGAGGAAACGAATATTTTTTCATCTGTCTTTTCGGGGTTGCAGATGTAGTCTATCGCTTTATCAACGGTTGCTTTGATAGCATGGATTTTTGTGTACGCCATACCTCATTCATCAACTCCTTTACTTCGTCCATATCTTCCTTATAAATGTTTCCTGTGCTGTTTAACCGCTTTGCAATCTGGTTCAGACTTGAGCTGATCCGTCCAAGCTCCGTATTATAATTTCTCAAATAACTGTAATCCACGTCATAGACATAGCCATACAAAATGAGCTTTCGTAAGAAAGCGGACTTGCTTTTCATGCCGGATACTCTGAACTTCTCGTCCAGGATATACTGCTCGTCATCATCGAGATAAAATTGCACCGGATTGGTGCGTTTTCTGTTTGCCATTTCTTTAACTCCTTTCCGATTTTGGGTACAAAAAAACTGCTGTAAAATGTTCGATGTTTTACAACAGTTTGTTTTAAAGCGTATTCGATTTTTGGATAGAATTATCCAAGAAAAATTGTAGCAAAATTGCAGAAGAAGGTCAATGATTTTGCTGTGAAAAATGGCTCAAAAAATAAGAGGGTTAGGGATACTTCCCTATGGAAATTTACGGGTTGTGCATGGGGCATAAAAGTAAATTTCAGCCCATGTGTCATGACATGGGCAGTGCTTGCTATGGTTGTTTTCGACACTCCCGAAGGGTGTGTCGGTATTTTAATGTAAGTGAAAAACGGTTATGGGGGTTCTTTTTGAATGACAAGAACAGGATACAGTATAATGATCAGTGCAAGAAGTGTGTGCATGACTGTAAGCAGAGCTTCCGGTGCAGGATTGTGTGGTGTGGGAAGTATTGCTCTAAGCGGAGGAAAAGGTAGAACCAGAGAAAACAAAAACCAAGAGTCAGGAAGCAATTTTATAAAGTTTTATGGAAAGAGCAGGTAGCAATCTATCTGCTTTTTCCTGTTATGTGGTTATCGTAAGCCAAGAAGATTAAGTGACGTGGTGCTAGAATATAACCATAGACACGAAATGTCGAACAAGCTATACTTATAGAAAAAGGAGTTCAACATAATGGCTAAAAATCAAAAATCATACACCCCAGAGTTTAAACAGCAGATTGTTGATCTGCATTGTAAAGCTGGCAAAGGTGTAACTGAACTAAGTAACGAATATGGCATTCCAAAAGGCACAGTCTCTACATGGATTAAAAATCTTGCTCCAGTAATTACTACAGAGGAAGAGACTATTTCTTTAAAGGAATACAAGGCTCTTCAGAAAAAAATGAAAGACCTTGAAATTGAGAATGAAATATTAAAAAAAGCTACTGCCATATTCGCCAAAAATCAATAACTGAATACGTGTCCTTTATTCAGGCTAACTTAGACAAGTATACTGTAAAGCAGATGTGCTCTGCACTTAAATTCCCTAGAAGCACTTACTATGCTGCATTAAATCATGTTCCTTCAAAAAGAGAACAGGAATATAAGGAATTCAGCAATGAAGTATTTTCAATATATAACGAATTTAAGAAACGTTACGGGGCAATTAAGATCCATAGAGAACTTAATGATAGAAATATCCCCTGCTCAGTAAAACGTGTTCAACGTCATATGAAAAAGCTTGAAATTAAAAGCATTGTTGTTAAAAAGTATCAATACCAAAAGAATCAGGGAGCAGTTCCGGATGATAAAGAAAATATCCTTAATCGTGATTTTAGTGCTGACACAGTATTTAAAAAACTTGTAACTGATATCACATATATCCATGTAGTAAATGAAGGATGGACTTATCCTGCATCTGTAATGGATTTATATGATCGCAAAATCATAGGATGGGCATATGGTAAAAATATAACAGCTGAGCTTGCCACACAGGCTGTAAAGAATGCATGCCTTAATATCCCTTATACAACGGGAATAGTACTTCATAGTGATCTGGGAAGCCAGTATACCAGTGAAGAATTCGAGAAATACTTACAGGATCAGGGAATGTTACATTCATTCAGCAGGAAGGGTAATCCCTATGATAATGCCTGCATCGAATCCTTCCATTCTGTATTAAAGAAGGAAGAAGTATACACAACTACATATTACACATTTGAGGAGGCTAAATCAGCACTCTTTGAATATATAGAGTCATTCTACAACCGAAAAAGGCGCCATAGTGCTCTTGATTACAAGACACCACAATAGGTTGAAGATGAGGCTCTGGCAGCATAAGAAATAATTCTCTCGGCATATGCTATGCTGGGAGAAAAGTTCAACTTTTTGTGTCCAAAGTATTGACATAAATCCAATGTGTATTTGGAAGCAATGGAAAACCCCGCAGAATAGGGAAAAGAACCTTGTAAAGCTGGGAATTGATAGGAACACAGCAAGGCGAGTTGCCTACACAGGCAGTAGAATAGCCTATGTTTGCAACAAGGGTGCTGTGAACGTTGCAATAAGCAACAAAAGATTAGCCACATTTGGGCTAATCTCTATGTTAGATTACTACACCGAAAGGTGTGTTACTTGTTAAGTTGATTGAACCGCCGTGTACCGAACGGTACGCACGGTGGTGTGAGAGGTCGGGAAAATTCATTCAATTTTCCCTCATACTCGATTATTTTCCCAAATGACGGTAGAATTGTTCACAAGTTTTATGGTATAATTTGAATACAAAAATTGAGCAACAAATCGGGACTTACGGGAGGAAAACCGATGGAGCATCATGATATAAACTTGAATATTCATTATACTATGCCAGATGATTTATGGAAAAAGCTCAGTGAGGTATATGCTTCTATGCCATATTGGGCGGAAGAGGAAAAAAGTCCATGTTGGAGAGCCGAAAATATTGATTTGATGGCTTCTGTTGAGCCGAGTGGAATACAAATCTTCGGAGAAATGCCAGAGAAAATATGGGAAATCTGGTATTCTGAACTAAAGGAAAAATTAACAACAGCTTTGGGATACGAAATCGGGGAACCTGAAGATGGATATGATTTCAAATATTGGGACTGACACAAATCGGTATTTAAAGGTGCGAATGGATATGACAATAAGACAAGAAAAAGAATTTTTGAAAAGAATTAAAGCTGCACAATTATTGAATATATTTGTACAAGATGAGATAACGCTTAATAGTCATATTAGAGGCGTATATGGTTTTTTTGCAAAAAAAGATGATGAGGAAATTCCTTTTTATGTAGGAAAATCTAATAATATTTTTAATAGAATGTTTACTGGTCATATATATCATTACTTAAGAGGTGTGCGAAATACAGATGTTCAAAAACGAATAGAAGATTTTTTGAAGAAAGGCTATGTTATTGAAGTAAGAATATTGAAGAAAGTGCGATATAAAGGGGATAGTTTTATACAAGATGCAAATAGACTTGCTTTAGCTGAATTAAAAGAAATAGTTAAGCAACAAAATAAAGGGTTTTGTATAACTGAAGACCAAATTTCAGAAGCAGTAAAACAAAAAACTGAAAAAAAGGAATGGAATGATAAGTTTACGAAGTAGATTGTCGGCATTTGTAAATTCTTTAGGTTACAATCGATGATGGGGTAAACGAAAAAGCAGTTTTGACATTGCAGAGAACTGCCCCTTCGTTTACACCATTTTCGATTTGACCTAATTGAACAAAGTGAGCGTCCGGGTAGCCGCAACCTATGGACTTTCAATTCTTTGCTCCTGTCCATGATTATATATGATTCTCGGTATGAAAGCTACAACATTTTATAAAAAACAGGCAAATGGGCATGACGATAAAACCTCAGAAACTGAGGCTTTTGAAAGTATTAGATGTTGCTCTTTAGCAGCGCAGTGGCATTCTCATCTGCGGCTTTCCGAGATGCCCACCACATGCCTTACACACAAAAACTTTGATGCCATAAAGATGTTCCAATATTTCAGGCATTTCCATGTCACGAAGCTTTGAAAGATACTTCTTACATCCAAGTAAATTTCTGCAAAGGGTGAGCTTCTGGCTTTTAGTACGGGAACATAGCAGTCCGTAGTGCCTGATGCGGACAAAACGCCTTGGTGGTACATGCATGAGAAACCGCCGGACAAACTCTACACCCGAAATGGTCAGTTCCTTCCACTGTCCCTCATTACGGTAATCCTTTACTAAGAATGTAACGGTATCATCATCCATACGGACGGTGCGGTGATTGCTGACGGCAATGCGATGAGTATACTTACCAATGTATTTAATTACTGTTTGAGCACCATTGAATGTCTTTTTACAATGAGGAATCCAGTCCATACCATAACAGGAATCTAAAAGCTCCTTGAACGTATAATGGTTACGAAATTTTTCTGCAGTACCATGAAATACCAGCTTATCCTCTTCCCACAGTCTCTTTAGTTCCTCCAGATATTTTCCGCGGAACACTTTGGAGATGACCCGGATGGGAAGAAAGAAATTTTCACCATTGTCCTTCCACTGGTTGTTGGAAGCCAGTCCTCCCCCCAGCAGGATGGCATGAATGTGGGGATGAAAGTTCATTTCAGAACCCCATGTATGTAAAATGCAGATGTATCCCACCTTTGCGCCGAGATGTTTTGGGTCGGCAGTCAGTTCGCTGATTGTGGAAGAAGCTGCATGGTATAAGGCATCATAAAGAAGTCTCTGGTTGCTGTAAATGACAGGGTTTAAAATATCAGGAACCGTAAAAACCAGATGGAAATAAGGAGCATCAAGGACATCCTCTCTGCGTGCATCCATCCACATTTCTTTCGGAACAGCCTGACACAT
>CDZY01040272.1_pt1 | contig 19463 bp, 16 predicted proteins | sample 557671 | NCBI WGS metagenome assembly CDZY01 (sample SAMEA3182091, study PRJEB8094) | gut metagenome | biome: human; feature: gut; material: Stool; isolation source: human stools | place: Canada | collected 2013-03-11
CTGGATAACCTGTTCAGCCAGATGGCTCAGAACGACATGAAGGAACTGGCCATCGTGGTCAAGGCCGACGTGCAGGGTTCTGCCGAGGCCGTCAAGCAGAGCCTGGAGAAGATCTCCAACGACGAAGTGCGGGTGCGGGTCATCCATGCCGGTGTCGGTGCCATCAGCAAGTCCGATGTGGACCTGGCCGATGCCTCCAACGCCATCATCATCGGCTTCAACGTGCGTCCCGACAACGTGGCCAAGGAAGAAGCTGCTGCCACCAAGGTGGAAATGCGTATGTACCGCGTCATCTACGACGCCATCAACGACGTGACCGACGCTATGAAGGGCATGCTGGCACCCAAGTTTCGTGAGATCTCCCTGGGCGAGCTGCAGGTCCGTCAGGTGTACAAGATCTCCAACGTGGGCACCGTTGCAGGCTGCCGTGTTACCAGCGGCAAGATCACCCGCGACAGCAAGGTGCGCGTGGTCCGTGACGGCATCGTCATTGCCGAGGACGAGATCGCATCCCTGAAGCGTTTCAAGGATGACGCCAAGGAAGTGGCCGAGGGCTACGAGTGCGGCGTGACCCTGGAGAAGTTTGCCGACGTCAAGGAAGGCGACGTGTACGAGGCCTTCAAGATGGAAGAGTACCGCGACTAAGATTTTTTGAGGATTTCTCTGGCACCGGCAACGATGCCAGAGAAGTTTGTTTAAAGGAGAAACCGAATGTCTCAGAAAAATATGGGCCGTCTGGCGCAGGATATGAAGCGCGAGATCATTGCCATCATCGGGCGTCTGAAGGACCCGCGGCTGGAGGGCGGCCTGCTGACCGTCACCCGTCTGGACGTGACCCCCGACCTGGATGTGGCCAAGGTGTATGTGAGCGTGATGGGCCGCGCGGACGGCCCCAAGCCTGCCATCGAGGCGCTGAACCGCGCCGCCGGTCATGTGCGCACCGAAGTGAGCAAGAAGATGCACATCCGCAAAGCACCCCGGTTCATCTTTGTGGAGGACGACGGTGCCGCCTATGCAGCCCACATCAATGAGCTGCTGCGCAGCCTGAACGTCAGCGGTGAGGCCGAGGCACAGCCCGAAGCCGGGGAGACCGAGGAGTAAAACACACTTTACAGCCTTGCGGAAAGGATGGAACATCGGATGACGGAACCGTTGAGTGTGCAGCAGATGGCCCAGCGCCTGAAGTCTGCCGACAACATTTTGATCCTGTGCCACAAAAACCCGGACGGTGATACCGTCGGCTGCGGCAGCGCCCTGTATTATGCCCTGAAAGCTCTGGACAAGAATGCAGCGGTGCTCTGCTCCGACACGATCCCGGCCCGCTATGCCTTTACCAATGCGCACCTGTTCAAGGGCGAGTTCGAGCCGGAAACGGTGATTGCCGTGGACGTGGCCGGGCTGCAGCTGTTTGGCGAGGGCAACGGCGTGCCCCGCTACAGCCGCCATGTCGATCTGTGCATCGACCACCACGCGGGCAACAGCGGCTATGCCGACTTTACCCTGCTGGACGGGTCTGCCGCTGCGGCCGCAGAGCTGATGTACCGGGTCATTCTGGAAATGGGAGTGGACATCACCCCGCACATTGCCGACTGCCTGTACACCGGCGTGGCCACCGACACCGGATGCTTCCGGTTCTCGGCCACCACGGCCAACACTCACCTTGTGGCGGCAAAGCTCATCGAGGCGGGCTGCCATGTGGAAGAGCTGAACACTCTGCTGTTCGACACCAAGCCTCGTGCCCGCATGGAGGCCGAGCGCATCGCCCGCAACCATCTGGAATACTATCTGGACGGCCGCTGCGCCCTGATCTACCTCACCCGGGACGAGATCGAGCAGACCGGCGTGGACCCGGCAGACCTGGAAGAGCTGACCAGCCTGCCGATCAGCATCGAGGGCGTGAAGGTGGGCCTGACCCTGCGTCAGCAGCCAGGCGGCAGCTACCGCATCAGCGTGCGCACCGCCAAGGGTGTGGACGCCTGCGCCATTGCGCGGCGGCTGGGCGGCGGCGGCCACAACCGCGCTGCCGGATGCGAGCTGCTGGGCAACCTGGAAAACGCCAAGAATGCGATCCTGGCCGAGGTGGAAGCCGAGCTGGACGCACCGCAGGAGGACGCATAAATGCAGGGCATCCTGATCGTGGACAAGCCCATGGACTGGACCAGTTTTGATGTGGTGGCAAAGCTGCGCGGCGTGCTGGGCACCCGCAAGCTGGGCCACAGCGGCACGCTGGACCCCATGGCCACCGGCGTGCTGCCGGTGTTCTGCGGCGGTGCCAGCAAGGCCGTGGATCTGCAGCTGGACCATGACAAGGCTTACCGCGCCGTGCTGCGGCTGGGCCAGCGCACCGACACCGGCGACATCACCGGCACGGTGCTGGAAACGGCCCCCGTCACGGCAGGGGAGCGGGAACTGCAGGCCGTGCTGCCGCAGTTCGTGGGCAAACAGATGCAGGTGCCGCCCATGTACTCGGCGGTCAAGGTGGGCGGCCAGCCCCTTTACAAGCTGGCCCGCGAGGGCAAGACCGTGGAGCGCAAGGCCCGCCCCATCGAGATCTACAGCATTACCTACGGCGGCAGCCCCGCCGAAAACGAATATGTGCTGGAGGTGACCTGCTCCAAGGGCACCTACATCCGCACCCTGCTGGAGGACATTGCCGACGCACTGGGCCAGAAGGGCACCATGAGCGCCCTGCGGCGCACCTGCGCCGGGCTGTACACCGAGGCCGACGCCCACACGCTGGAAGAGATCCTTGCGGCGAAAGAGCAGGGGCCTGCGGCCCTGGAAGCGCTGATGCTGCCAGTGGAAAGCGTGTTCACCCCGCTGCCGCTGCTGGTGGTGGAGCCCTGGGTGGAACAGCACCTGTACAACGGCTGCCCCACCAGCCGCTACCCCGCAGCGGATGGCCGCTACCGGGTGCGCAATGCCGCCGGGCAGTTCCTGGGGCTGGCCAACATCACCGGGGGCGTGCTCCGGGTGGAAAAACTGTTCGTGGAACGGAATTGACAAGAAAAAAAGGAAACCAATACCCATGCAGATCATTTCACAGTTCGTCCCGCTGCCGCTGGCAGACCCCGCACAGGGCACCGCCGTGGCCATGGGCTACTTCGACGGCATCCACATCGGCCACCGGGCCGTCATCGACGGTGCGGTGCAGTGGGCCAGAGCCCACGGGGCTGCCCCGGCGGTGTTTACCTTCCGGCTGCCGGTGGACAACAAAATGAAGGGCAAGCGCCTGCTGTCCTCGGCGGACAAGCACGCGCTGATCGCCAGCCTGGGCGTGGAGTATTACCTCACGCCGGACTTTGAGGAGATCAAGGGCCTCAGCCCGGAACAGTTCGTGCGCAGCATCGTGGAAAACTGCCATGCAAAAGCCCTGTTCTGCGGCGAGAACTTCACCTTCGGGGCCAAGGCCGCCGGTACGCCGGAGCTGCTGCGCAAGCTGTGCGCTCCGCTGGGCGTGGAAGTGGTGGTGGTGCCCATGGCACAGTTTGAGGAAAAGCCGGTGTCCTCCACCCGCATCCGCACCGCGCTGGAGGGCGGCGACATCCCGGCGGCCAACGCCATGCTGGGCATGCCCTACGCCATCCGCTTTGCGGTGCAGCACGGCGCGGGCCTGGGCCACACGCTGGGGGTGCCCACCATCAACCAGCTGTACCCCCAGGGCTTCCAGATGCCCCGCAGCGGCATCTATATCACCCGCACGCTGGTGAACGGCACCTGGTATCCCTCGGCCACCGGTCTGGGCAGCCGCCCCACCGTGAACGACGACGCCACCAAGGTGACCTGCGAGACCTTTATCCCCGGCTTTTCCGGTGACCTGTACGGCACCGACCCGGTGGTGGAGTTCCACGCCTACCTGAGCCCCAGCAAGAAGTTCGATACGCTGGACGAGCTGCGGGACTGCATCAACAACGCCGCGCAGCGCGCACAGGAATATTTCAAGTAAAAGAACAGGGAGCCTGTCCGGATGGACAAGCTCCCTGCTTTTTTATGCGTTACTTGTACTGCTCTAAGTACTCCGCCACCGAGCGGCTCATCTCGCGGGCAAAGCCGGAGTCGTACTTGCGGTTGTGGAAGGCCGTGCACCACGCATCAAAACCGGAGGTGCTGGCCTTGTAGCCGAAGGCGTCGCGCAGCTCGGCACCGTCCATGGTGCGGTAGCCGTTTTCGTGCACGATATGCTCCATGGCGCAGCGCTGGGGCTTCGGGCGGTCCTTCTGCTGCTGGGTGGGCCAGCCGAACACCAGCATCACCGCTGGGAACACATAGTCCGGCAGGTGCAGCAGGCTGCGCTGGGTGTCACAGTTTTCCATGATATCGCCGATGTAGCACGAGCCGATGCCAAAGCTTTCGGCGGCCACCACGGCGTTCTGGGCGGCAATGGCGGTGTCGGTGACAGCCAGCATCAGGTCGCCCACGCCCGGCGTGCGGGGCGTGCAGCCCGCTTCCTTGTAGGCGTCGTACCACTTGCGGCAGTCGGCGCAGAACACCAGCACCAGCGGGGCCTTGGCAATGAAAGGCTGATGGTCGCAGCTGTCGGCCAGCGCGGCCTTCAGGGCTGGGTCGGTGATGTCCAGAATGGTGTACAGCTGCTGGCAGCCCGCAGAGGGGGCCTGCGCGGCAGCTTCCAGAATGGCCTGCTTCATTCCGGACGGGATGGCTTTTTCTTCAAACACCCGCACAGACTTGCGGGCATACAGGCTTTGCAGGATGGGATTGGTTTCGGGCATGGTGAGTACCTCCTAAAACTCCCTCAGTCACGGCTCACGCCGTGCCAGCTCCCTCAAGGAGGGAGCCTTTGACAGGAGGGGAAACTTTATCGTGTTACAGCAAGGTTCATCGCCGCGCGAAAGCCTCCCTCTGAGAGGGAGGTGCCGAACGAAGTGAGGCGGAAGGAGTTTGGCGCGCAGCGCCTGAGGGGGGTCTTTTTTGGTTTTTATTCGTAATCAATGGGCAGGGTGGGCAGGCCGTTGAGCTCCAGCCCGGCGGTGTGGCCCGCGATGTACTGGTAGTAGCCCTGTGCGGCGATCATGGCACCGTTGTCGCCGCAGAACTTCAGCTCCGGCAGGTAGACCTTGGCCCCCAGCTTCTGGGCACCGTCGTTCACCAGCTGGCGCAGACGGCCGTTTGCGGCCACACCGCCCGCCAGACACACCTGCTTTGCCCCGGTGTCGGCGGCAGCCAGCAGCAGTTTTTCGGCCAGGATGCCCGCAATGCGCTCCTGGAAGCTGGCGGCAAGGTCCGGCACGTTGACCGCCTCGCCCTTCATCTGGGCCTTGTTCACCTCGTTGAGCACGGCGGTTTTCAGGCCGGAGAAGCTCACGTTGTACTTGCCCTCCACATGGGGCACCGGCAGGCGGTAGGCCTTGGGGTCGCCGGTCTTGGCGGCGTTGGCCACACTCGGCCCGCCGGGGTAGGGCAGACCCAGGGTGCGGGCCACCTTATCAAAGGCTTCTCCGGCGGCATCGTCCACCGTGTGGCCCAGAATGTGGTAGTGGGTGTAGTCCTGCACCTCCACGATGTGGCTGTGCCCGCCGGAGGCCACCAGGCAGAGGAACGGTGGCTTCAGCTCCGGGTGTGTCAGGTAGAGCGCGGCGATGTGGCCCCGCAGGTGGTGCACCGGCACCAGAGGCTTGCCCGCCGAGTAGGCCAGCCCCTTGGCAAAGTTCACGCCCACCAGCACCGCGCCGATGAGGCCCGGCGCAAAGGTGACGGCCACGGCGTCCACATCGTCCATGGTCTTGCCGGCGTCCAGCAGGGCCTTTTTGACCGTGGCGCTGATGAACTCACAGTGGCGGCGGCTGGCGATCTCCGGCACCACGCCGCCGTACAGCGCCTGTTCTTTCACGCTGGTGGAGATGACGTTGCTCAGCAGATGCCGGCCGTCCTCCACCAGAGCTGCGGCGGTCTCGTCGCAGGTGGATTCGATTCCTAAAACGATCATGTTCAATGGGCCTCCAGCCAGTTTTTGCCTGCGTGCACATCGGTGCTCAGGGGCACGGCGTACTGCACGCAGCCCTCCATCTCCTCCCGCAGGATCTGCGCAGCCTTTTCGGCTTCCGCTTCCGGGGCTTCCACGATCAGTTCGTCGTGGACGGTGAGGATCAGGCGGCTTTCCATTTTTTCGTCCCGCAGGCGCTTCCACACCCGCACCATGGCCAGCTTGATCACGTCGGCCGCCGTGCCCTGAATGGGGGTGTTGCGTGCCATGCGCTCACCGCTGGAACGCACGTTGAAGTTGGAGCTTGCCAGCTCCGGCAGCGCCCGGCGGCGGCCGAACAGGGTGGATACATAGCCGTTCGCCTTGGCGTCGGCGATGGTCTTGTCCATATAGCCGCTCACATTGGGGAAGGCGGCCAGATAGTTTTTGAGGAAGGCGTCTGCTTCCTTGACGCTCACCCCGATGTCCTTGGCCAGGCTGTAGGCACCCTTGCCGTACATGATGCCAAAGTTGATGGCCTTGGCGCTGGAACGCAGCCGGGGGGTCACCTCGCTCTGGGGGATGCCGTAAATTTTGGCGGCGGTGCTGCGGTGGATGTCCTCCCCGTTCAGGAAGGCCTGCTGCATGTGTTCGTCCCCGGTGATGTGGGCCAGGATGCGCAGCTCGATCTGGCTGTAGTCGGCGTCCACCAGCACACAGCCCGGCTTTGCGATGAAGTAGGCCCGCAGCTGGCTGCCCAGCTCGGTGCGGATGGGGATGTTCTGCAGGTTGGGGTTGTCGGAGGAGAGCCGTCCGGTGCGGGCCTCGGTCTGGTTGAAGGTGGAGTGGATGCGCCCATCTTCGCCGATGACCTTGAGCAGGCCCTCCACATAGGTGGAGTTCAGCTTCTGGTACGCGCGGTACTGCAAAACGTCCTCTACCAGCGGGTACTCCCGCAGGCTCTCCAGCGTTTCGGCGTCGGTGGACCAGCCGCGCTGGGTCTTTTTGCCATGGGGCAGGCCCATGGTGTCGAACAGCATCTCGCCCAGCTGCTTGGGGCTGTTGGGGTTGAAGCTGGTGCTGCCGGTCTCCATGTGGATGCGGGCCAGCACCTGTTCCAGCTCGGTGCGCATCCGCACGCCGAACTGCTCGATGCCGTCACGGTCCACCAGCACGCCGATGCGGGTCATGTCCGCCAGCACCTGCGCCAGCGGGAACTCAATGTCGTTGTACAGGGCATCCTCGCCGCAGGCGGTGATCTCGGCTTTCATTTTGGCAAACAGGTCGGCCAGACGTCCGGCGTCCGGGTAGTCGACGCAGGTGAAGGCCGCAGCGGCCTTGTAGCTGGGCACCAGCTCTCCCACCTGATACTTGGACGCCGAGGCGTCCAGCAGGTAGGCGGCCAGCTTGCCGTCCCACCGGATGCTGCTGCCCCAGCCGCCTGCGGCCATGGCTCTGGCGTACAGGGGAGCCGAATTGAACACATCCAGCGTGACGTCGGCGTTGTCCAGCAGCCGCAGCAGGTCGGTGTCCTCCAACGGGTAGACGGTGGTGTCCTGGACAGCGTACCAGCTCTCCGGCTGCAGCATCACGTTGCGGGTGCCCTGCTTGCCCATCACGGCGGGGCGGGAGGCCACCAGATAGTGCCCGGACGGGGCAAGGGGCAGGGCGGCAAGTTCTGCCTCCGGCAGCTCCGCGGACTGCTCTTCCGGGGCGGCCTCCGGGGCCACACCGTCCAGCCCGAAGCGCGGGATCAGCGAGTGGATCTCCAGCTCCTGCAGCAGGCGCACGGCGGCGGCCTTGTTGCCCTCGCCCACGGCGTAGCTGCCCTCGGCCGTGTCGATGGGCGCATCGGTGCGGATGGTGCCCAGCGTGTGGCTCAGCTCGGCCATGGGCTTGTCCTCCATGAGGTGCTCCCGCTGCTTGGGCTTGATGCGCTTGTCGTTGAGGTTGGCGTACACGCCTTCCAGCGAGCCGAAGGTCTGCACCAGGCTCAGGGCGGTCTTTTCGCCGATGCCCTTCACGCCGGGGATGTTGTCGGAGGTGTCGCCCATCAGGCTCTTCACCTCAATGAGCTGCCGGGGCTCAATGCCGTATTTTTCGTGGATGGCGTCCACGTCCATGGTCACGGTCTTGCTGCGGCCCATCACGGTGGCGGCCAGCAGCACCGTGGTGGTGTCGCTCACCAGCTGCAGGCTGTCGCGGTCTCCGGTGGCCAGGAAGCAGTCATCCTGCCGGGCGGCGCAGGCAGCGGCCAGCGTGCCCAGGATGTCGTCGGCCTCCCAGCCCTCGGCGGTGACGGTGCGGTAGCCCAGGTCTGCCAGCAGCTCCTTGAGCACCGGCATCTGCTGGGCCAGCTCCTCCGGCATGCCGTGGCGGGTGGCCTTGTAGCCGTCGTACATTTTGTGGCGGAAGGTGGGAGCTTTCAGGTCAAAGGCCACAGCCACCTCGTCGGGCTCGCACTCCTTGAGCAGGGAGAGCAGGATATTCAAAAAGCCGTAAATCGCATTGGTATAGCGGCCGTCCTTGGTGGTCAGCAGCTTGATGCCAAAAAAGGCGCGGTTGGCAATGCTGTTGCCGTCAATGACCAGTAAGCGCATAGCATACAGTCCTCCGTTCCATAATTTCACATCCTATAGTATAGCACAAAAGAATGAGAAGGAAAAGAAGCCGTTCCACCGGGGGCGGCCCCGACAGAACGGCTTCTTTTTCACGCCTCGGTGCGGATGGCGCTTACCGGGCAGGCGTTGGCGGCGTCCACCGCCTGGGGCACTTCCTCCGGCGGGATGGGGCCGGGCTCGGCCACGGCCAGCACGCCCTCCATGTGGAATACGGCGGGGCACAGCCCGGCGCACTGGGTGCAGCCGATGCACAGGTCCGGGTCAACGAATGCGATCATAAAATCTGCCTCCTTCGGATGATGTCTGCTGCCAGTATGGGCGGTTTTGGTGCGAAATATGCTAGGCACCTGCGGGCGGCTGTGGTATAATGGAAGCTCAGGAGGACAGAGACCGATGAACATTCAGATTTTTGGCACCACAAAGTGCTTTGATACCAAAAAGGCCCAGCGCTATTTCAAGGAGCGGGGCATCAAATTCCAGATGATCGACCTGAAGGAAAAGGGCATGAGCCGCGGCGAGTTCGACAATGTGGCCCGCGCCCTGGGCGGCTGGGAAAAGATGGTGAACCCCAACGCCAAGGACAAGCAGACCCTTGCACTGCTGGAGGCGCTCATCGACTGGCAGAAAGAGGACAAGCTGTTTGAGAACCAGCAGCTGCTGCGCACCCCCATCGTGCGCAACGGCCGCAAGGCCACCGTGGGCTACCAGCCCGATGTGTGGAAGGACTGGGAGTAACCGCGCAGTGGGGTTTTCACAAAAAAACCATGGGCAGGGTTTTGCACTCTGCGCTGCCCTGTGGTATACTGAAAGTCAGCAATAAAACCTTGGGAGATAAAAAACCATGACAAAACATTATATCACCCCGGAAGAACACGCCCGGCTGCAGCGCCGCCGGGGGCGGCAGGCGCTGGGCCTGCTGATCACGATCCTGGTTCTGGTGGGGTTTGTGACCGTGCTGCGGGCCGGTGTGGGACTGGTGGCCAACCTGTTCGATGACACCGCCCAGAAGCAGGAATACGAGGACAAGCTGGAGGGTCTGGTGCTGTTTGACCCCATGCCCTTTGACGGCATCGAGAACATCGACGACCTGACCCTGCGGGAAGCTGCCGTGTGGGGCTGCATCTACAACATCCAGGAGACGCAGGGCGGCTTCGACAACTACAACACCGACCCCGACACCGAACAGCTGCTGCTGCCCTCGGTGGAAGTGGACGCCTATCTGGCCCGGCTGGTGGGCCCCAGCTTCAAGCTGACCCACCGCAGCTTCGAGATGGAAGATATGACCATCGAGTTTGACGAGAGCAGCCAGTGCTACAAGATCCCGGTCACCGGTACGGTGGGCTATTACCGCGCTGTGGTCACCAAGCTGTTCAAGCGCAGCGGCCAGCTGCACGTCACCGTGGGCTATATTCCCACCTCCAGCACCGATGACAGCATCATCAACCAGTCCTCGGACACGCCCACCAAGTATATGGATTACCTGTTCGAGCGCCAGAGCGGCAGCTGGTATCTCACCGGTCTGACCGAGAGCGAGACCAAGCCTGACAGCACGGCGAGCACCGAGGCCGCCAGCCAGCCGCAGCCCATGGCCGAAAGCGATGTGCAGGATGCCATCCTGGCCACCGCCGGTTCCTCGGAGGCGGCTTCCGATGCCGCTTCGGACGCAGCCGCCGAGCCGGACACCCAGAGCCAGGACGAGCCGGCTGCTGACAGTACCGCAGCCGAAGCAGATGCCGCCGATAACGGCGCTTCCAGCACGGCTGCATAATACCGGTAAAAACGAACACCCGACTGTGAAACATCACAGCCGGGTGTCTTTTTTTGAGAAAGCCCCCCTCGCTGAGGGAGGTGGCACGGCGTAAGCCGTGACGGAAGGAGTTATTTCAGATCGAACCGCACGACCACCAGACGGTACCACAGGTAGGGCACCATGTTCCAGATCATCCACAGTTCCATGAGGAGGTAGTGGGGCAGGTCACGCCAGCGGAAGGGGCGCTTGCCCAGCCTGCCCTCTTTCAGCAGGGCAAAGGCCTCGTGCATGCCCTTGTCCCACGCCTCGCCAAAGCCCTGCTTGTGGAACTTATAGCACTTGAGCAGGTAGCCCGCGGCCAGCGGGATGAAGTTGAGCACCAGCATGAGCAGCGGCTCGTTCTTGAGGGGCAGCAGAATGCTGTTGCGGCCGCTCTGCTGGCTCTTGAAGGCGTTGTACCGCACGGCACCGGTGCTGGCTCCGCAGATGTGGTAACACTTTGCCGTGGGACAGAGCACGTTTTTGTAACCGGCGTTGTTGGCACGCCAGCTCAGGTCCACATCCTCAAAGTAGGCAAAGAAGTTTTCGTCAAAGGTGCCGATCTCGTCCAGAATGCGTTTGCGGTACAGCGCAGCCCCGCCGCAGGCCGAGAAGATACGCTTTTGTTTGGTGTAGCGGCTGACACGGCGGCCGTCGCCGGTCTTGCAGGCAAAGCCCATCCAGGTCACATAGTCCCCGGCGTCATCGGCCAGCTCCCGGTCAAAGTGGCGGATCATCAGGCTCTGCACCGCAAAGATCTTGGGGTCGGTTTCGGCGGTGCGGATGAGCTCGGCCAGCCACTGGGGCTCCGCAAAGGCGTCGTTGTTGAACAGCACCACATACTCGCTTTCGGCCATGGCGATGCCCTGATTCACCGCGTGGGAAAAGCCGGTGTTGGTGCCGTTTTCGATCAGGGTGAAGTTGGCCCGGCTGCAGTAGCTGCGGGCCTGTTCCAGACTTTCGTCGGTGGAGCCGTTGTCCACCACGATGAGCTGGAAGTTCTGCTCGGTCTGGGCGTAGACCGACTCGATGGAGTCTTTGAGCCAGCCCTTGCCGTTGATGTTGGGGATGACGATGGTTGCTTTATACATAAAGGTTACTCCTGTAAAACTGCACGATTACCGGAACAGTATAGCACAACTGCGGGCAAAAAGAAACCGCACTCGCGGCGGAGTGCGGTAAATTTGTATGGGTCTTACGCTGCCAGTGCCTTTTCGATGTTGTCCAGCAGGGTGTCGTGGTTCTCGGCACACACCAGGATCACTTCGCCGGTGGGGGCCACGGTGACGGTGGCGGCCTTGGCGATCTGGTACTGATCTTCCAGATAGTGCTCCATGGACTGCTGCTCGCTGGTCACATAGGCTTCCAGTGCGCTCTTCACAGCGTCGGTCTTGCCCTCGGCGGGCTTGACGATGGCCACGGCATAGCTGCGCACCATCATGGAGGAGACGGAGGCGGCAAGGTCGGTGTACATGTCATCTTCCAGATTCAGCAGGGGCAGCAGGATGCTGCGCACCTCGTCGTCCAGTTGGCCGGCCTCGTACTCGGCGCTGTAGCCGTCGATGGCGGTGAACTTGCCGTCCTCGCCTTTGGTAAAGATCATATCGTACTCGTTGTCCTCGTCGGTGCGGGCATCGTGGAGGATCTGGGAATAATCCTTCGGGGCGGCAGAGTCGGCCTTGCTGCCGGCGGAGCAGCCCACAAGGGCAAACAGGGTCAGCCCTGCCAGCAGGGCGGCGATGAGTCGTTTCATAGTCGTGTAGTCCTTTCGTATCCAGTGCTTCGTGTGGCGGAGCTGCGCCGCAGTGCACGGCTAGTGTGCGCTGTTTTGCGGCTGGTATACCATATACGAACCAGACGCGCGGAGGATTGCAGGAAAATGGTAACAGTTTTATGAACGGCTCACAGCATCAGCGCATCCAGCTCGCCGTGATTCACCGGGGTGGAAAGGATGATCTGGGTGCTGGTGGTGCCCAGCTTCTGGAACTGCAGGATCAGGTGTTCCAGCTGGGGCATGCTGCCGCAGCTCACCTTGACCAGGAAGGTATAGGCACCGGTGACGTGGTAGCACTGCAGCACCTCGCGGCTGCTCTGCAGCAGTTCGAGAAAGGCGTCCTGCTTGGAGGGGGCCACCGACAGGCTGATGAGGGCGTCCACATACACGCGGTCGGCCGGGCGGTTCAGGGTGACGGTGTAGCCGCTAATGATGCCGTCCGTCTCCAGTTTGTGGATGCGGCTGGACACGGCCGGGCTGGTCAGCGAGACCTGCTCGGCGATCTCCTTGACCGGCATGCGGGCGTTTTTGGCCAGCAGGGAAAGAATTTTTCGATCCAGATCGTCCATGGGAGATGCTCCTTTGAAATATGTTGGATTGTATAAAATTTTCTGAAAGTAAAGTTTTATTGTTGTCGCAAACGCACAAAGGTTGAAAAACCTTGCTTTTGCTTCGCTTTGCGTTAATTATATAAAGTTTTGCGGGAAAAGTAAAGCATAATTTTAAAGTAAAATGAAAAAAATTGGTTTGACAAGAAAGAAAAAACGCGTATAATACATCATGCAAGGCAGCGCCCCGCACAAAGGCCTGCTGTGAAATTGAGATTCACCACTTTATATACTTTCCCACCCCTCTATACACAAAAACCCGCTGCCAGGCGGGTTTTTGTGTTTGTTGGGGCTTTTTTATTTTTTACACGAGGTATCCTTCAAAGCAGTGCAGATCCTCGGTCTTGACGATGCCCTCCAGATACAGGCCATCTTCCCGGTATTCTTCCACCTGCACGCTGCCACGCTCCCGCATGGGAGCGGCAAGGCCCAGCTTGTCGTAGGGCAGCAGCACCCGGATGGTGTGCACCCGGTCGCTGAGCAGTTCGTCCAGCTTCTGCAGCAGGGTGTCCAGCCCATAGCCGGTCTTTGCACTGGTGAGCAGGATGTCCGGGTCAAAGGACAGGGGGTTGGGCTTGTCGCACTTATTGTACACGGTCAGGCGGGGGATGTCCGTGCAGTCCAGCCCGTCCAGCACCTCGTCGGTCACAGCCAGCTGTTCCTCGCGCTGCTCATCCCCGGCATCCGCCACCCGGATGATGACGTCCGACCAGGCGGCTTCTTCCAGCGTGGACTTGAAGGCCTCCACCAGATTGTGGGGCAGGCGGGACACGAAACCGACCGTGTCCACCAGCAGCACGGCCATGCCGCTGGGCAGCACCAGTTTGCGGCTGGTGGGGTCCAGGGTGGCAAACAGCATGTCGGCTTCGGCCACACTTGGGCCGCACAGGGCGTTCATCAGGCTGGACTTGCCCACGTTGGTGTAGCCCACCAGGCTCACCACCGGCATGCCGGTCTTGGCGCGGGCCTTGCGGCTCTCGCCCCGGCGCTTTTCCATCTCGGCCAGCTTCTCGGCCAGCGCGTCGATGCGGGCGTGCACATGGCGGCGGTCCAGTTCCAGCTTGGTCTCACCGGCACCGCGGCGGGCACCGCCGCCGCCGCCACCGCCGCCGCCCTGACGGCTCAGTGCTTCGCCCATGCCCTGCAGCCGGGGCAGGCGATAGCGCAGCAGGGCCAGCTCGGTCTGCAGCTTGCCTTCGTTGGTCACTGCGCGGCTGCGGAAGATCTCTAAAATCAGCATGGTGCGGTCGATGACCTCCAGCCCGCCCAGCGCGGTGGAGATGTTGCGGATCTGGCTGCCGGTCAGCTCGCCGTCGAACACGGCGCATTCGGCCCCCAGCTCCTGCGCGGCAAGGCTGGCTTCCTCCAGCTTACCGCTGCCCAGCACGATGCCGGTCTCCGGGGTCTGGCGCTTCTGGCTGATCTGCGCCACGGCTTCCATATGGTTGGCTTCGCACAGGGCGGCCAGCTCGGCCAGACTGCGCTCACAGTCCCACAGGCCCTGGTCCAGCGCCAGCAGCACCACTTTGGTGGGCGGGGTCTCGGTCAGAATATCGTAAAGTTCGCTCAAAATAAGTCCTTTCTGTTTGGAAACTCCTTCAGTCTCGTCGCTCTGCTCCTCGCCAGCTCCCTCAGGGAGGGAGCCTTTTGACAGAGAGGAAAACGTTCCGGTTTCGCCAAAGGCCCCATCTCCGAGGGGGCTGGCATCGCGCAGCGATGACTGGGGGAGTTATGCTGTCTCAAATGCTTTTCTCGTCAGCAGATAGCTCCGGCATTCCACCGGGGTGCCGTCGAATTTGTGGTAGACCGTGTTGTGGTGGTACACAAAGCCTGCTTTTTCCATCACCCGGCCGCTGGCGGGGTTGGCGGCGGCATGGCCGCAGGCCAGCCAACTGCTGTCCGTGCGGGTGAACCAGTACGCCACGACGGCGCGGAGAGCCTCGGTGGTGAAGCCTTTGTTCCACCACTTCCGGCCGATGCAGTAGCCCGGCTCCCAGACGCCGTCGGTCAGGTCCAGCCCCGGCCACTCAGTCTTTTGCTGAGGCTCCCCCGGCAGGGAATTGTACAGGCTGATGGAGCCGAACACCTGTCCGGTGGCCTTTTCCACCATGGCCCACTGGTAATAGTCCGGGTTGGGGTAGAGCAGTGCCCACGCGGCCAGCAGCTCCCGGGTTTCGGCGGGGCATTTGTGAGGCTCCCAGCGCAGATAGCGGGTCACCTCCGGGTCGCTGGCCCAGTTGGCGTACATCTGCGGTGCATCCTCCGGCAGCAGGCGGCGCAGGAGCAGCCGCGGCGTTTCGATGTCTTGTGTGCCGGCATGGCGCATGGCACATCCCTCCCTCATTCCATAAAGTATGCATAGGATAGCACAAAAACGGCGTTCCTGCAAGCGGCCGGGGCAGAAAACCCTTGACCGGACGCCCGTTCTGCATTAAACTGAAAGCCAAGTGCTTTTGTAGGAAAAGGAGAACCACCACCATGAGCGATGTACGCACGCTGCTGAAAAAACGCCCGCTGCTGTTCGACGGCGGCATGGGCACCTATTATAAAGGAGCCCCCGGCCGGGAATGTGAGCAGGCAAACCGGCTGGACCCGGAGGGCATCCGGGCGGTCCACCGCGCCTATCTGGCGGCGGGAGCCGATGCCATCAAGACGAATACCTTCGGCCTGCCCCGCATGGCGGCGGCTCAGGACCCGGAGTGGGAGGCACTGGCCGACGCAGGCTGGAAGCTGGCCGCAGAGGCAGCGGCCGGGACGGACGCCGCCGTGTTTGCCGACCTTGGCCCCGCCCCGGACACCGAGGGCCTGTCGGCGGCCCAGGTGTACACGGCGGTGGTGCGGCGGTTTGCCGCCCTGGGGGCAAAGAACTACCTGTTCGAGACCCTGAGCAGCGACACCGGTGTTCTGGATGCCGTGCGCGCTCTGCGTGAGACGGTGCCGGATGCCTTTGTGCAGGTGTCCTTTGCGGTGCTGCCGGACGGCTACACCCGCGAGGGTCAGCACTGCCGGGCGCTGGTGCGCCGCATGGCGGACAGCGGCCTTGTGGATGCCGTGGGTCTGAACTGTGTGTCGGCACCGGGCGCCATGCGCACGCTGGTGCAGCAGCTGGGACAGGTGGGCATCCCACTGTCGGTCATGCCCAACGCGGGCTATCCGGTGGTCACCCGCACCCAGGTGCAGTACCGGGGCAAGCCGGACTATTTTGCCTCCGAGCTGGCCCGGCTGGCCGCTGAGGGGGTGCGCATTCTGGGCGGCTGCTGCGGCACCACCCCGGCCCACATCGCGGCCCTGCGCAAGGCACTGGATGCCCTGCCGGAGGGGCTGCCCATCGTCCCGGCGGCACAGATCTCCACCGTTTCCCGTCCGGAAGTGGAAACCGATGACGCCTTCCTGCGCAAGCTGCGGTCCGGCAAAAAGGTGATCGCCGTGGAGCTGGACTCCCCTAAGGACGCCGACCTGACCGCCTATCTGGAAGGGGCGCGCCGCCTGCAGGCTGCCGGCACCGACCTGATGACCGTGGCCGACTGCCCCATCGCGCGGGCGCGCATGGATTCCTCGCTGGTGGCCTGCCGGGTGCACCGGGAGCTGGGCCTGCCCACCCTGCCCCACATGACCTGCCGCGACCGCAACCTGAACGCCACCAAGGCATTGCTGCTGGGCCTGTACGCCGAGGGCGTGCGGGAGGTGCTGGCCATCACCGGCGACCCCATCCCCTCCGCCGAGCGGGACGAGGTGAAGAGCGTGTATCAGTTCAACTCCCGCAAGCTGGCCCAGTACATCGTGTCGCTGGCCGGGGAGGGCCGGGAGATGCCCTCGCCCCTGACCGTGTTCGGCGCGCTGAACCTGAATGCCCGCAACTTTGACGTGGAGCTGCGCCGTGCCGTGGAAAAGCTGGAAAACGGCATGACCGGCTTCCTCACCCAGCCGGTGCTGTCGGAGCAGGCCGTGCAGAACCTGCAGCAGGCCCGGCAGACCCTTGGCCCGGAGGCCAAGATCCTAGCCGGCATCCTGCCGGTGGTGAGCCAGCGCAACGCCATCTTTATGGAAAATGAGGTCAACGGCATCCATGTGGACGCCGCCATCATCGACCGCTTTGCCGGGCTGGACCGTGCCGCCGGGGAAGAACTGGGCATCGAGATCTCGGTGCAGGCGGCAAAAGCGGCCCTGCCCTATGCGGATGGATTTTACCTGATGACCCCCTTCAACCGGGTGGCCCTGATGGAGCGGCTCATCGCCCGCCTGAAGGAAGAAGTAATAAAGGATTGACAAATCGCACAAAAAACGCTATATTCTTTCTATAAATGCAATGAGAAAGAGTGCGCGCTGTTTTTGCCGTTCAGAGAGCCGGAGCCCTGCTGCGAATCCGGTACGGCCGTGCGGTGTGCTGTCGCTTTTGAGCAGGAGCGGTGAGCCGGAAGGGTAGCCGCTTTCGGGCCGGTCCCACGTTATCGGGACAACAAGCGGCACGGGAAGCATTCCCGTGCAATTTGGGTGGTACCGCGGTTATGTTTTTACAAGCCGTCCCATGGAACGTTCCGTGGGGCGGCTTTTTGCGTCCCACTTCATCACAATTTTGGGAGGACACCATGAAAGAACTCGCAAAACAGTACGATCCCAGCCAGGTGGAAGACCGCATCTACCAGTTCTGGCTGGACGGCGGCTACTTCCACACGAAGGCCGACCCCGACAAGAAACCCTACACCATCGTTATGCCCCCTCCGAACGTCACCGGCCAGCTGCACATGGGCCACGCCGTGGACAACACCATGCAGGATATCCTGATCCGCACCAAGCGGATGCAGGGCTATGCCGCCCTGTGGGTGCCCGGCACCGACCACGCTTCCATTGCCACCGAAGCCAAGGTGGTGGAGGCCATGCGTCAGGAGGGCCTGACCAAGGAGATGGTGGGCCGCGATGGCTTCCTGGAGCGTGCCTGGGCCTGGAAGACCAAGTTCGGCAACCGCATCGTCAGCCAGCTGAAAAAGCTGGGCAGCAGCTGCGACTGGGACCGTGAGCGCTTCACTATGGACGAGGGCTGCTCCGAGGCCGTCAAGGAAGTGTTTGTGCGCCTGTACGACCAGGGCCTGATCTACCGCGGCAACCGCATGGTCAACTGGTGCCCGCACTGCAACACCTCCATCTCGGATGCCGAGGTGGAGTACGAGGAGAAGGACGGCAGCTTCTGGCACCTGCTGTACCCGGTCAAGGAGACCGGCGAGATGCTGGAGCTGGCCACTACCCGCCCGGAGACCATGCTGGGCGATACCGCTGTGGCCATCAACGGCGATGACCCCCGGTACGCCCATCTCCACGGCTGCCATGTGGTGCTGCCCCTGCTGAACAAGGAGATCCCCATCGTCTGCGACGAGCACGCCGATATGACCAAGGGCACCGGTGTCGTGAAGATCACCCCGGCCCACGACCCCAACGACTTTGAGGTCGGCCTGCGCCATGACCTGCCCATCGTGCGCGTGTTCACCTACGACGGCCACATGACCGGCGCTGCCGACAAGGCTGCCGCCGATGCCCTGTTCGCCTCCGGCAAGAACACCATCAACGAGCCCGAAGTGCTGGACTGCGGCAAGTATGCCGGCATGACCACCCTGGAGGCCCGCAAGGCGATCCTGGCCGACCTGAAAGAGGGCGGCTTCCTGAAGGAGATCGAGCCCCTGAAGCACGAAGTCGGCACCTGCTACCGCTGCCACTCCACCATCGAGCCCATGGTGTCCAAGCAGTGGTTCGTGAAGATGGAGCCGCTGGCAAAGCCCGCCATCGAGAGCGTGGAAAAGGGCGAGATCAAGTTCGTGCCCGAGCGCTTCACCAAGAACTATATGAACTGGATGAAGGGCACCCGCGACTGGTGCATCAGCCGTCAGCTGTGGTGGGGCCATCAGATCCCGGCCTGGTACTGCGATGACTGCGGCGAGACCGTCGTGGCCAAGACCGCACCCTGCACCTGCCCCAAGTGCGGCGGCAGCAAGCTCACCCAGGACCCCGACACGCTGGACACCTGGTTCAGCTCGGCCCTGTGGCCCTTCAGCACCCTGGGCTGGCCCAACGAGGACAGCGAGGACCTGAAGTATTTCTACCCCACCAACACCCTCGTCACCGGCTACGATATCATCGGCTTCTGGGTCAGCCGCATGATCTTCTCCGGTCTTGCTTACACCGGCAAGGCACCCTTCAGCACCGTGTGCATCCACGGCATCGTCCGCGACAGCCAGGGCCGCAAGATGTCCAAGAGCCTGGGCAACGGCATCGACCCGCTGGAAGTCATTGCCCAGTACGGTGCCGACGCCCTGCGCTTCATGCTGGTGGATGGTTCCACCCCCGGCAACGACATGCGCTATATCGAAAAGAAGGTGGAGGCTGCCCGCAACTTTGCCAATAAGCTGTGGAACGCCACCCGCTTTGTGCTGATGAACCTGCCCGAGGACTTTGAGCCGGGCCTGCCCAGCGAGGACAAGCTGGACATGAGCGACAAGTGGGTGCTGACCAAGCTGAATCAGGTGGCCGGTGCCATGACCGACAACCTCGACCACTACGAGATGGGTCTGGCCGCTGCCAAGATCAACAGCTTCATCTGGGATGTATACTGCGACTGGTTCATCGAGATCGCAAAGCCCCGCCTGAACTCCGGCGACGCCGAGCAGGCCGACACCGCACGCCGCGTGCTGGTGTATGTGCTGGACAAGGCCCTCAAGCTGCTGCATCCCTTCATGCCCTTCATCACCGAGGAGCTGTATCAGGC
>CDZY01057202.1_pt1 | contig 18834 bp, 14 predicted proteins | sample 557671 | NCBI WGS metagenome assembly CDZY01 (sample SAMEA3182091, study PRJEB8094) | gut metagenome | biome: human; feature: gut; material: Stool; isolation source: human stools | place: Canada | collected 2013-03-11
TACCCTGTGTAGTCCCTTGTAAACTGTACTTTATCACACTTTTAAAAGAATTTTTAGGACCTGACAGGTCCGGTTTTTGAGGGAGTAAACCGGGCACAGCAGGTCCGATTCGGTGAACGTCTCTGAATAGAGCTTACTACAATAACACTCAAATTTTTAGGAAGTGATACTTCCGCTTTTTACCTTTAAAACCGGAAGTAATAGTTCCGGTTTGATGCGATATTGAATGAATCAACGCCGATTTTCTAAAGCGTTTTTTTTTTTTTTTGAGAAAATTCACTTATTCAGCGTCCGTTAAGGTTCGGAACTAGCGCATTCTTGTACTGAATATCGGGTTTGGACGAAGCCCAACAAATGTTTTTGAATTTGGATTTGAAAAAATCGGATTCAAAAATTGCGAGGTGGTACCGGCTTGCTCTGCTTGCGGCGGTTGCAAAGGCGAAAATTTTTGTGCAGAAAAATAACCGCCCGCTTCAAGTTGAACTTGAAAACGGACGGTCTGATTTGCAAAATGATTTTCAAATTTGGGAAGCACGTTGAGAGGTTTCATAGCGCCTGCAAGCAATGCAGACGTATATACATCTGCGAACTTGTTGGGGCAAGGCCCCTCCGTCTGCTGTTGCAGACCGTTCTGTCGCTTAAAAGCCCCACTGGGGCTTTCATTGCTGCACTGCGCTCCGCAAACGCGAATTTTGCTCTGCAAAATACTTGTTGGGAGCACCCAAACCCTTGAACTGCATCCCGTGGATGCAGGCTGTTTTAAGCAAATAAAAACTGTTCTATTTCTTGCGGAATTCTCCATACAGCCACTCTGCCAATGCCGACATGATAGCCTTGTACTTGCTGGTATCTTCAAACAGGGAAGAGAAGGTGTCCTGCGCTTCAAGATAGCTGTCCTGTGCGGCAGTATCAAAAGCCTTGGGGAAGATGCTCTCGGTAAAGATCTGCGGGTCGGAGCTGCGCGCCAGCTTTGCCAGTTTCGGGTCAGCCAGCAGACGGTCGTGCAGGGCAGTAAGCAGCACCCGGTCGGCATTGGTGAACTCGCCCTTGAACTTCTCGTTGATCTTCAGAATGATCTCGTCCAGCGGCTCCTTGGGGTCGTGGCCGAGAGCACCCTTCTGGGTGACCGGCTCGTAGACGCCTTTGGCGTGCTCCAGCTCGATGGCACCGGCAAAGGTCTTTTGCAGCTTGTAATACTCCAGCTGCAATTTGCCCTCCAGATCCAGCGGAGAGACCTCGTCCGGCGGCAGCAGCTTGAGCAGATAAGCGCAGAATACGTTCTCCTTGTGCAGCTCTTCATCGAACATCCGAGCCACCTGCGAAACGTAGCCGTACCACTTGACAAGGCTGCGCAGCAGACGGCGGAACTGGTACCGCTCGGCCTGCGTTTTCTGATTGTAGCGGTCTGCCACCGGCTTCAAGACGCTGCTCATGCGGCCTACGGCGTTTTTATCCTGCTTGGTGCTGCGGAAATACTCCTTGGCAAAGGCTTCCACGTCTGCATCGGAATAGACGGCAAAGCTCCGCAGCTCCTTCTGGGTCTTGTAAATGAGGTCGGTGTTGACCTCCTGCTCCAGAAAAGTCTCCTGATAAAAGGGCTGGAATGCCTCCCGGATGTCATCTGCCTTGTTCACAAAATCCAGCACAAAGGTGTCGGTTTTGCCGGGACAGGTACGGTTCAGACGGGAGAGGGTCTGCACTGCCTTGACGCCCTTTAACTTTTTGTCCACGATCATGGTATGGAGCAGCGGTTCGTCAAAACCGGTCTGGTATTTTTCTGCCACGATGAGCACATTGAAGTTGTTGTGGAACTCCTTTTTGGTCTGGCTCTCCGCAATGTGGCTGCCGTCAGTGCGGACGTTCAGGGACTGCTCCGTGTACTCCACGCCGCCGTCCGGTACGGCACCGGAAAATGCCGCTAAGATCTGCACATCGTCATAACCTTGCTCCGCAATATAGCGCTTGACCTCGTGGAAGTACCGCACCGCTGCCAATCGGGAGGAGGTGACTACCATCATCTTGCCCCGCCCGCCGATCTTGTGGCTGGTGGTCTCCCGGAAGGTCTCTACAATGATCTTTGCCTTTTGGCTGATGTTGTAGGGATGCAGCTCTTCATACTTGCGGATAAGCTTTGCCGCCCGGCTGGCAGGCAGGTCGGGGTTGTCCGGGATGGTTTTGGCGATCTTGAAGCAGGTGGAATAGGTCATGTAATTTTGCAGCACATCCAGAATGAACCCTTCCTCAATAGCCTGCCGCATACTGTAAATGTGGAAAGGGTGGTGGCTGCCGTCCGGATACTCGGTGCCGAACAGTTCCAGCGTGGCGGCTTTTGGGGTGGCGGTAAAGGCAAAGAAGGACAGGTTTTTGTGCCGCCCGTGGGAGGTCAGCTCCTTCACCAGTGCATCCTCCGGGTCAATCTCGTCCTCCGCTTTGCCTTCCAGCTCGGCATATTCCTGCAGCGCGTCCTCGGTGTCGGCAAGGGCGGCTTTCAGCTTCAAAGCAGAGGTGCCGGTCTGGGAGGAGTGCGCTTCGTCGATGATAACGGCATAGTTCTTCCCAGCGGTTTTGTTTACCTCAGTATAGATGACCGGGAACTTTTGCAGCGTGGTGATGATAATGCGTGCGCCATTGTTGATGGCATCCCGCAGGTCGCCGGAGTTTTTGTCCTCGCCGATGGCCTCCACCGCGCCCAGCGTATGGTCGAAGCCGGAGATGGTCTCCTGCAGCTGTGCGTCCAGCACGGTGCGGTCAGTCACCACGATGACGCTGGCGAACACCGGCTTGTTCTCGGTGTTGAACAGGGAAGCCAGCCGGTACGCCGTCCAAGCAATGGAGTTGGACTTGCCCGACCCGGCGCTGTGCTGGATGAGATAGTGCTGCCCGGCACCCTTCTGCCGCACGTCTGCCACCAGCTTGCGCACCACGTCCAACTGGTGATACCGGGGAAAAATCAGGGTCTTGCCGTCCTGCAGGCTCATGAACTTTTGCAGGATGTCCATCATGCTGTCCTTCTGGAACACTTCTTCCCAGAGGTAGGCGGTAAGGTAGCCGTTGGGGTTGGGCGGGTTGCCTGCACCGCCGTCCCGCCCGGCACCGTTGGAGCCCTGATTGAAGGGCAGAAAGCATGTGTCCTTGCCTGCCAGCCGGGTGGCCATCCACACCTCGGTCAGGTCTACGCAAAAATAGCCCAGAATGCGCTTGTTGAACTGGAAACACACCTCCCGGGGGTCCCGGTCGTGCATCCACTGCTGCTTGGCGTTCTCCACAGTCTGCCCGGTGAACTGGTTCTTCAGCTCAAAGGCGAACACCGGGATGCCGTTTACCGCCAGCACCATGTCCACCGAGTTGTGGGTGGTGTCGGAGTAGAACCACTGCCGGTTGCAGGTAATCTCGTTTTGGGCGTAGCGCTGGGCATCCTTCTGGTTCAGCGCGGACTCCGGCTGAAAATAGCATACCCGGAACCGCCGTCCCCGGTGCTTGAAGCCATACCGCAGCACCGAAAGCAGCCCGTCCGCATCGCAGGCATTGTTAAAGGCCGTGCAGAACTTCCGCACCGGGTTTACCGGGTTCTGCTTTTCAAAAAATGCCCACTCGTTGGGCTGGGTCTTTTGCACAAAGCGGATCAGGGTATCCACAAACAGCCCCAGCTTGGGGTCGTAGCAATCCCCATTGCGGGTGTAGCCCCCGGCAGGGGAGAGCAGCGCCGCCGCAATGTCCGATTCAAACTGCTTTTCGGTGGTGTTGAGGGGCATGGTTAGACCTCCTTGATACTTGTTGAAATTGCGAGGATTTCTAATGGCGATAGGGCATATTGCGTGTTTGAATGAGCACGTTGTAGTAAAGCAGAAAGAGTTGAATACAGTCACGGCGTAGAACTTTTCGATGCCCCATACCGTGCATAATAAAATTTCGATTTATAGAGGAAGGCTCATTCTTAAAGCTGCTGTAAGATTTGTATAATGTGGAAAGACAACTGATTAGATTGATGGTTAAGAGCTGTTGAAAAAACCACTGATTCTGTTCGGATTCATTAAGAGTTTTACTTAATCGATTGATACCGTTGGTTCCAGCCTTTCGCCATTGATTTCTTTCATCTACAGATGGCTGAATGCGTAAATATACACCGTCAATTAAAGAAAATAACATTTGAGCGCAGGGCTTATAATTCCGATTTAGAAAAAGTTCTCTAGCTGTACTGAAATCGTTGAGATGAACCCTCGATTCAGCAGAAATTTTGTCTAATAGAGATGTTATATTTTGCGCCTTGCAGTATGGTTGAATCAGAGCGTTTGCATTTGATTGATTTGACGGAGCAGTAAAGAAAAATTTCCAAGGTGCATCAGGATGAAAAGTCCATCCATAGTTTCCCCAAGTGCTAAAAGCGTCAATGAGCTTTTGCTTTTCTTCGTCTGTATAAGCTGAAAGATGTACCTGTCGGATGGTGTCTGAAAGATCAGAAAGAACGTGTGAAAAACTTTCTACAATCGTGCTGGAAGATTGAACGATTTTGGAAATTGATTCGGCGAATATAGAAGCTGAATTGATAAGTCCGTTCAAATTAATTGAAACAGATTTTGTAAAAAGGGAAACCATATTTTGGGCGAGAGATGGGATGCCGGATTTATCTACAGAAATATTATCCTTGTCATTGAATTTATCCATTCTTTACACCTCCCTCTTTCCCGTTACAACCTCATAAATCAAACCTTTCTTGTAACTTTCCAGTTCTTTTACCAGCTGTTCCTTCTTTGCAATCAGTCTGTCAATCTCGGCACACTTGGCGTCAAGGTAGTTGGCGATTTCTTTTTGCTCTTCAAGTGGTGGCAACAAAACAGGCATGGATTTAAGAAGGCTCTGCCCAAGACTAGCCCGTGTTACAAGATTCATTTCCTTAACAAGATAAAACCGTAAGTGAGTGCTTCTAAAATAATACTTTGCATACGGCGTATACAATCTGTCTGAAAATGGACGTACTCGGATGAGGAAACCAGCAAACGTGGCATTGGGAATATCCTTTTCACAAACACAAGAAAATCCAACTTCTTCGATCGTTTCGGAAGTCCGGGTAAAGAAAATGTCTCCCTCCTTTACAGAGTATCGCTCTTGTTCTTCTGGAGTGGACTCGACTAATCCAGATACGGCAAAAGGCAGGGAGTAATTTTTATAAACATCGCTATAACTTACAAATGGAAAACCTTTTCCAAAAAATTCGCTGCTCTTACTTATACCGTTCTGCGTATCTCCAACATTGCGGAGTTTACCAAGAACCCACTTAGCTGGAATTTGACCAATATAGTCAACCCCGCTATCCTTCATCTCCCGCTTGCCACGCACGCCTTTGGTAACAGCCTGCGTAATAACTGCTTGCTTGAGCTTTTTGTATTCCTCAATGCTGGAGCGGGTTTTGGTGAGCATGACATCAATCTCAGAACATTTTGTATTAAGATAATTAGAAATCTGCGTTTGTTCTAATGTAGAACAGGGATAACACGTTTTCAAATTCAGCAGCGTTCCAACAGCAAGTCCGGGTTGTGCGGCGGTTGAGGAAACATATTGATTTAAGTCCATTCCAATTAAAAGATAATAAAGAAAATCGAGGATTGTATAGCTAGAGGGGGTGGTAATAACAGCATGTTCAGTTGCCCATACCTTTCCGTTGATTTTGTGTACGTTACCGCATAAAGCACCTTGACGTCCTACCGTCAGAAATTGTCCATCACAATTATAATCGGAGAAAAAGCCTCGAATACCATTACCACCATAAACAGGGTATGTTCCTTCAGGGGCAATTTGCTCGGAAGTTAAGTTCTTTCCGGCTTGCATGGTGCAAAGGCGCTTTATCGGTACAACTTCCCACCCCTCTGGAATCTCCCCAATCCATTCAATGCCGCTGTCTTTCATTTTCCGTGCCATGGTCAGCCCTCCTTATGGAACAGTTCTGCCAGCCTGGCGGAGATATCCTGTTCCAGTGCGGTGATGCGTGCTACAATATCCTCCACGGCTTCCGGTGCCTGATACTCGTAGAAATAGCGGGTCATGGGGATCTCGTAGCCCACCTTGGTCTTGCTGTGGTCGATCCATGCGTCGGGGGCGTAGGGCAGAACTTCCCGGGCAAAGTAGGCGTCAATATCCTGCACCAGCGGCACGTTTTCAGTGTCACGCAGGCTGGTGTCCGGCACAGGCTTGCCTCGCTTCAGGAGGATGTTGCCTGCCTCGTCCCGCTGGGGGCGCTCCACCACGATCTTGTTGTAGCCGAACTCCACGCTCTCGAACACCTTGCTCTCGCAGTAGATGCCGTTTTTGTCGCCGTACACTTTGCCGTTGGCAAACTCGCCGTAGGCGGTGACGATCAGCTCCCGGCAGGCATCGGTGATGTCGTTGCGCTTGGTGCCGATGCTCTTGCGGCGTGGCTCAAAGCAGTGGCAGGCGTCAATAAGCTGCACCTTGCCCGCACGGTGGGCGGGCTTATCCTTGCTGAGCACCCAGATGTAGGTGGAGATGCCGGTGTTCATGAACATATCGGTGGAAAGCTGGATAATGCAGTCCAGCCAGTCGTTTTCCAGAATATACTGCCGGATGTTGCTGGGCCCGCTGCCGGCATCGCCGCTGAACAGGGGAGAGCCGTTCTGGATAATGGCCATCTTGCCCTTGTTTGCCAGCTTGGCAAGGCCGTTCAGCACAAAAAGCTGCTGCCCATCGCTGATCTTGGGCAGACCGGGGGCAAAACGCCCCATCTCGCCCCGGGCGGCCTCGGCTTCCACTGCCTTCTGCTCCCGCTTCCAGTCAATGCCGAAGGGCGGGTTGGAGATGATGTACTGGAAGGTGAACCCGGGGAACTGATCCTCCGACAGAGTATCACCGAACCGCATATTGTTGGGGTCGCCGCCCCGGATCATCATGTCCGCCTTGGCGATGGCAAAGGTGGAGGGGTTGAACTCCTGCCCGAAGCAGGTCACCTCAATGTCGCTGTTCAGCTCGTGGATGCGCTCCTCCATGCAACTGAGCATCTGGCTGGTGCCCATGGCCATATCGTAAACGGTCATGCTGCTGGTATCGAGGTCGGCTTCGGACAGCAGCAGGTCGGTCATCAGATAGATGATATCCCGGCTGGTGAAGTGCGCTCCGGCTTCCTCGCCAAAGCTCTCGGAGAACCGCCGCACCAGGTCCTCAAAGATGTAGCCGCAGTCCACTGCGCTGATCTTGTCCGGGCCAAGATAGCCCTTCTCGGAGCCGAACTCCTTGATAACGAGGTAGAGAGTGTTGCTCTCCACCATCCGCTTGATGATGTTGTCAAAGTCGAACTTTGCCAGCACGTCCTGTGCGTTGGCGGAGAAGCCGGACAGGTAATCCCGGAAGTTGGACTCAATGTTGTCCGGGTCTGCCAGCAGGGTCTCGAAGGTGAACCGGCTGGTGTTATAGAACTGGTAGCCGGAGGCCTTCTGCAAAAAGCCGTCGATGACCTGCAGCTTTTTCATCGTTTCGTAGGTGTCCAGCACTGCCTGATGGGTAGGCAGCAGGCAGTCGTGGAACCGCTTCACCACGGTCATGGGCAGAATGATCAGACCGTACTCGTGGGGCTTGAACGGCCCCCGCAGCATATCGGCTACGTTCCAGATCATGGCGGCTTTTTCGGCAATATTGGCACCTACAGCGGTGATCTTATCGTTTGGCATACGTTGCTCCTTGTTTTTGTGATAGGTGGACATCCTGATTTTACAACAATGGGTGTCCGATAAATCGGATGGCAGGACGTTTTTCCCAAAAAATGATGCTTGCATCTATTGTACCACGACAAAAGTGGAAACACCATATTCCGGCAAAAGAAAATGCCCGTCTGAAAATCAGACGGGCATCGATCATAGAAGGGCTTAATCTTCACATAGAAGATCGTTGTTGCGCATGAAGGTGACAAAGCTGAGGATGATTTTGGCGTTTCTCTCTACAATGTCAGATTCGGTAAAATCTGTGGCTTTCGCAGCGAGGTCAGTAAGCTCCTTGATTTTTGTACCCTCTTTTTTCTGCTTCCGGTTGTTTTCAAAACCGGTATAGTACTTGACCTTATCGCTGAAGCGATAATCAGAAGCGCGGATATTGATGCGCTTTTCCAACAACACCTTGTTGCCAAGGCTTTCAACATTTCTCGGATTGGAAAGCGAGTGCTCCTTTTCCTGGCGGTTGCGTGCGTAGATGTGCTCGATCTCAAGTACACTTTCAAGGGACAAGAGCTCCTGGGAGGAGTTCTGGAATGCCCACCATGTCAGCATGGCCTTTGTGATCGCGCGGTTGTTGCTGAAGGTATAGTTGTCAAGAGCGTTCTGCAATTTCTGCGTATCAAACAAATAGTCAGAAAACCGAACAGGTTGCCCGGTTACAATGTTGATCATTTCTGCAAAAATGGGAGTGCGCAGTGCATTTACGCCCGGATTTGTAACGGCATATGCCCAGATGAATGCGGTGATTTTGTTAAGAAAGCTATAGAAACGATCGTCGTTCAGTAGACCATCAGAATCCCGATTGGCCATGTAATAGACCGAAACAAAATAGGTCCACATACCGTTGGGAGCGTAGTTCAGAACAAAGAGCCTGCGAAGAACTCGGTCAGAGAAGCGCTCAACATTTTGATTCTGCACATCATTCCAGAAATCTGCAAGATTGATCAGATTTTCAAAAGTCTGGTCATTTTTTAGCAAGCTGTAAGCATTCCGCTCATAGAATTTGCGCAGCGCCTCCGTTGTCGAGGATTTGATGCCTTGCTTTGCACGTTCATAGTACATATACCGTGTGAAAAGCTCATCCATCGGAGTGCCGGTAATAGGATGGAAAATAGAATCACACAGTACCTCGAGGTCCTTCCACTTTTGGATAAAGACTTCCCGCTCGCCTTTGGCAGAGTAATACTTGTAAAATTGCGCCTTGAAGATATCTGCATCAGACAGTGGCTTTCCGCGGTCATTCAATGTCGAGAAGATTCGCAAAGCGGTGTCCTGAGATTCTGCTTCAATCGGGAGCAAAATACAGTTGTTCATGATCCGAATCGGAAAGAAGGAAAACCAGTCTGGGTAAGTATTCAGAAAGTCTACGATCTTTTGCTGAAAAAAGCGATAGTTATTGGCGTAGCTGCTCTTTTCGCAATCAGACAAGGTTCCTGTTTTCAGGATATTCAGAAATTCGTCCTTTTCCTTGTCGGTGGCGACTTCTGAGTCGATTTTCAATGCTGACTTGTCCGGGTCACCAAACTCATCGGTTTTCCAGATGCACTGCTCAATGAACTTGCTGGTCTTTACAGCTTTATCGTTCTTCATGCTTCCATATTTTTCATAGAAAGCTCGAAGCAACAGCATCAATGTCGTAAGGCGCTGTTGTCCGTCAATAATCTCCATTTTACCGTCATCATTTTTAAATGTGACGATGGGGCCGAGAAAATACTCATCGCTGTCACTGTTGAATTTGTCGCAGTCATTATCAGGAAATGCAAATAAGAACAGGTCATCCCAAAGAGTCTGGCATTCCTTTTCTCCCCAGGCGTAAGGCCTTTGATAATCCGGAATGAGGAAATCAGCCTTCTTCTCACTGAAAAGTGCCCGCACGCTTTTTTGATCAATGTTTAATTTTGACATTCGATGCCTCCTGTTTAGCATCAGCAGGTTGCTTCAACTTATCAAATCATTTGAAAATGCCGCAACGCTTCCACGATCGCATCCTCTTTTTCTTTCGGACACTTGGGCTGTTTGGCATTTTCAGATTTGGGCTTATTATAATTCTCTCGCTTGATGATGCCGTACTTCTGCTTCACCTGTGCGATATAGAGATTGGATACCTTCAACTGATGGTGTTCCCACACATAATCCCGAATCTCTTTGTAAGTGGCCTTGCTTTCGGCGGCAGTCACATCCGGCTCATCCATGCTTACTTCCGCTTCGATGTGTCAGTTGACATGGACCTTGGTTAGAAGAATGACCGCTTCGCAATGCTTCGTCCTCGGGAACAAATCCACCGGCTGCACCTTCTCAGCGTGATAGCCGTTTTGCTCCAGCCAGGCGGCGTCCCGGGCGGCGGTGGCGGGGTTGCAGCTGACGTAGACCACCCGGCGGGGAGCCATGCGCACCACGGCGGAGAGGGTGGCCTCGTCGCAGCCCTTGCGGGGCGGGTCCAGCATCACCACGTCCGGGTGTAGGCCCTCGGCGGCCAGCCGGGTGGCCGCCTGCCCGGCGTCGGCACAGAAGAAGCAGCTCTTTGCGGCCACAGCATCCCCCATGCGGGCGGCATTGGCCTTGGCGCTCTCGATGGCTTCGGGCACGATCTCCACGCCCACCAGCTCCCGGCAGTGGTCCACCATGGAAAGGCCGATGGTACCCATGCCGCAGTAGAGGTCCAGCAACAGGTCATCCGGGGTCAGCTGGGCGTACTGTGCGGCAATGCCGTACAGCCGCTCGGCGGCCAGCGTGTTCACCTGGTAGAACGACAGCGGCCCCAGCTGCACCGGAACCCCGCAGAGCGTATCTTCGATGTAGCCCGGCCCGTACAGGGTGTGGGTCTCGGTGCCCAGGATTACGTTGGTGTTTTTGCTGTTGACATTGAGCAGGATGGTGGAAATGTCCGCAAACTGCTCCCGCAGACGGGTGCACAGCGCATCGGCGTGGGGGAGGTTCGGGCGAGTGCACACCAGACACACCATGATCTGTCCGCTGTGCGCGCCCCGCCGCAGGAAGATGTGCCGCACCAGGCCCTGGCCGGTCTCTTCGTTGTAGGGCTGGATGCCGTTTTCGGCAAAGAACCTGCACAGTGCGTTGCCGATCTCATTCAGTACGCCGGGCTGCAATTTGCAGTCCGGGCAGGGCACGATGCGGTGAGTGCGCCCGGCGTAGAAGCCGATGCAGGGGTTACCGTTCTTGTCCAGTCCTACCGGGAACTGGACCTTGTTGCGGTAGCGGTCCACTTCGGGGGAAGGGCAGATGTCCAGCACCGGCACGTCCAGCCCACCGATGCGGCGGAAGGCATCGGTCACATTCTCCTGCTTGGCACGCAGCTCGGCGGTGTAATCCAGATGCCGCAGGCTGCAGCCGCCGCAGGGTCCCGCCACGGCACAGTCCACCGGAATGCGGTCCGGCGAGGGGGTGCGCAGATGGTCCAGAATGCCAAAGGCGTAGCGCTTGCAGTCCTTTACGATGCGCACATCGGCTTCGTCACCGGGGGCGGCACCCGGCACAAAAATGGTCTCGCCGTCCGGGCTGTGGGCCACACCGCTGCCGTCGCTGGAAAGCCGCTCGATGCGCAGGGTCAGGATCTGGTTCTTCTGTAAGGGCATGGGTCATAGTCTCCTTTGGTAGTGGAAATGTGCCGGGTCACGGCTGCGGTTCGGCGGGGGCAGCATCTGCCTGGGTGGCAAAATACTTGCTGGGCGGCACGCCCTTGGCGCGCTTGAACACCCGCGAAAAATAGAACTGGTCGAAGAAGCCTACTGACACGGCCACCTCTGCAATGGAAAGGTGACCGGCACGCAGCAGCTTGCAGGCTTCGTTGATGCGGTATTCGGTGAGGTAGTCGATGGGGCTTTTGCCCACATTGAGCATGAACACCCGGTACAGGTGGCTGCGGGAAACGCCCACGCTCTTGGCGACATCGTCAATGGAGATGTCGTGGGAGTAGTTGAACTGGATGTATTTGATGGCGTTGAGCACATACTGGCTGGAGGACGAGGTGGAGTGCGGCTTGCCGGCGATGGTTTCCTTCATCAGAGCGGCAATGAACAAATAAAGGTAACCCACCATGGCGGCCTCGTCCTGGGGCTGCAGCCCGCGGGAGGAGTAGATGTTCGCCAGGGCGGCGCGCATGCCGTCCGGGTCGCTGGTGTGGTGTACGGGGGCGTCGTCGGTAAAGGGCAGCTGGGCTGCCAGCTTGTGGGCGCAGGCACCGTTGAAGCCCACCCAACTGTACTCCCAGGGGTACTGCTCATCGGCGGTGTAGCGGATGAGCTGGCTGGGGCGCGCAAAGAACAGATCTCCGGTGCTGACTTGCCAGGTTCGGCCGCCTACCTCGAATTCGCCCTTGCCCGAGAGCACCAGGTGGATCAGGTAATGGTCACGGATGCCAGGACCCCAGGTCTTGGACGGGGCGCAGCGCTCAATGCCGCAGTTGAAGATGGAAAGTTCGATGTTGTTCGTGTAGTTCTGTTTGAAGGATTGCTTGTAAACGTCTGCCATGGCGGCTTGACCTCCCTCGTTGTCACGTCTTTCGACCAGTATACCACAGAACCGCCTGCAAATTCAACAAAAGTACATCTTATTCTTTGAGCCGGACGCCAAATTTCGCGCTTTTTCTTCGATAGAAATTGAAAAAACAGAAGGGATGCATTACAATAGACCTAACAAACCTACAAACACTGTTTGAATGTTTCAGGGAGGGATCGCGGATGGCAACCAGCGCACAACTCAGGGAACAGATCGCGGCAGGGAGGTGGGACGGACCCCTTGCCGCGCTTTACGGCACCGCCCCGCAGGAACTGGCCCGGCAGCGGGCGCGGTACTGCGCGGCGCTGGAGCAGTTCGAGCTGTATTTTGGCCCGGGGCGGCAGGTGCAGGTGTATTCGGCCCCGGGGCGTGCGGAGCTGGGCGGCAACCACACCGACCACCAGCACGGCTACGGGCTGGCGGCAGCGGTCACGCTGGATCTGGTGGCGGTAGCGGCCCGGAACACGGACGGCTATGTGCGGGTCAAGTCCCGCGGGTTCAACAAGCTGGATGTGATCGACCTGGCCACGGCAGAGCCGCAGGAAGGGGAGAGCACCCACTCGGCCAGCCTGATCCGGGGCATTGCCGAGGGCTTCCGTACGGCGGGAAAGGCTATTGGCGGCTTTGATGCTTACACGGCCAGCGACGTGCTGCGGGGCAGCGGCCTTTCCAGCTCTGCGGCCTTTGAGATGGGTATGGCCTGCATCTGGAACGGGGAGTACGCCTGTGGGTTGGATGCCCGGGCACTGGCCGGCATCTGCCAGTATGCGGAGAATACTTACTTTGGCAAACCCAGCGGTCAGCTGGACCAGCTGGCCAGCGCGGTGGGCGGCGTCATTTTTGCCGACTTCGCAGACCCGGCCGCCCCGCAGGTGGAAAAGATCCACGCAGACGGCCTGCTGCCGCCCGGCATGACCCTGTGCGTGACCGACACCCGGGGCAGCCACAGCGAGCTGACCGGGGAGTTCGCGGCCATCCGGCAGGAGATGGAGGCTGTGGCGGCCTGCCTTGGCGGCAAAGTGTTGGGTCAGGTGCCGGAAACCGATTTTTGGGCAGCACTGCCCCGGCTGCGTACCGCCTGCGGTGACCGCGCGGTGCTGCGTGCCATCCACTATTACGAAGAAAATGCCCGCACGCTGGCCCAGCGCCGGGCTTTGCTGGAAAAACGCTTTGCCGATTTTGCCGCGCTGGTGCTGGAAAGCGGGCGCGCCTCCTTTGCACTGTGCCAGAATGTGTACTGCGCCACGGATGTCCGGCATCAGGGGCTGTCGGTGGCGCTTGCGTTGAGCCAGAGCATCCTGCAGGGCAGCAGCGGCGCATGGCGGATGCAGGGCGGCGGCTTTGCGGGCACCATTCAGGCCTATGTGCCGGAAACGTTGCTGCAGTGCTACCATACCGCCATGGAGCGGGTGTTCGGCCCGGGCAGCTGCTATGTGCTCCGGCTGCGGGAACAGGGCGCAAGACAAGTGCTGTAACTGCAGAAGCAACAAAAAAGGGTCTGCTGCAAATTTGCAGCAGACCCTTTTCAATTTTTGATTCAAATGGACTCAGCGCAGCGGGAAGGAATTGGTCTCCTGCTGTGCTGCAAGATGCTGGACCGTTTCCGAGGTCGAGGTGCCCAGCCGGAAAATGGAGGATGCCAGCAGCTTGTTGTAGACACGGTAGCCAAACAGCACCACGTTCTTGACCGCTGTGAACAGCAACATCGGCACGAAGGTGACAGAGAAGGAAACGAGCCCTTCGCCCAGTGTAAAATCGTACAGATGAAGGCTGCCCAAAAACTCATCCAGAGAATCCTTGAGTTCGCCGCCGCCCGAAACGGTCCGCTGTTCTTCCTCCGAAAGCACAGCATACGACGAAGGCAGTTGGAGCTTTTTCATGAACGAACACTCCTTTCAGGCAGAAACCCGAAACACTCAGGCGGCCAGACCTGCGGCCACGGAAGGATCCTGTGTGTCGGTATTCGTGGTAGTGCCAAACATAGAGCCGAACAGGTTCTTCAGCGACAGGTACATGCTGCGCACCTGTGCATAAGCGTAGTAACCGGCCAGTCCTGCCATGCCGACGGTGGCAACGCGGCTCCAGGTGTTCATACGGTTCCAATTGTGTTTGACCACACCGGTCAGGCTCAGGCCGTCGGACAGACCCTCTTTGAAGGTATTGATAAAGTACTGGAAGGAACCCTGGCTCAGCATATAAACGCCGTTCACCACCACATTCATGGCGTAGGTGACCAGAACTTCGGGGTGGAAGGTAACGGTGTACTTGCCAACGTTGAAGTTATAATCGGCACCGCCGTCGAGGTAGGTCATTTCTTCTTCCGAGAGAACCGCATAGGAGGCGGGCATCAGCATGGTGCTCTGATATGTATGATCCATAATGGAAAGGCTCCTTTCACTCGTGAAATCCGCCCAAAGGCAGACGATATGTTATCTGAATTGTAGCATATCTGTATAAAAATAACAAGGGATGCGGCGAAAAAAAAGATGATACCTTTGTGAACAAAACGTGAACGGACGAGAGAATAACTGCGAACAGACGATGGAAACAGTGTGAATGCGGCGCTTTCGGCCGCTGAAAAAATGTTCCGCAAAAACGCAAAAAAAGGCACCCGCAGCCGGAAGCTGCGGGTGCCAAAAGGGGAGAAAACGCTTATTCGCCGCAGGGGGTGCGCTCGTACAGTGCAGTCAGCTGTGCGATGTGTGCTGCAAGGCTGCCGGGCATAGGGCTGTCGAGCCGCCACTGCCAGTTGGCACCCTGGGTGCTGGGGGTGTTGATGCGGGCCTCACTGCCCAGATGCAGCCAGTCGGCCAGCGGAATGATTGCCATGTCCGACACACTGGCAAGGCAGGCGCAGATCATGGCCTCGGTCAGATCCTCCGGCTTGCAGCGCAGGTAGCGGCAGGCATAGGCCACATCTTCCGGGCTGGCATTGGTGCGCCAACCTTCGGTGGTCACGTTGTCATGGGTGCCGGTGTACACCACGCTGTTGCGGGGGTAGGTATGAGGCAGGTAATTGCCGGACTCCCGGCTGTCAAAGGCAAACTGCATGATCTTCATGCCGGGGTAGCCGCTCTCTGCCAGCATGGCCTTGACCTCCGGGGTCAGGTAGCCCAGGTCCTCGGCAATGATGCCGCCTTCGCCCAAAGCTTCGTGCATGGCGTGGATAAAATCACGGTCCGGGCCCTTTTCCCAGTGGCCGCCCGCTGCGGTCTTGTTTCCGGCGGGGATGGAGTAGTAGCTCTCAAAACCGCGGAAATGGTCGATGCGCACCACATCGTAAATGGAGGTGGCGTGCTGCATCCGGCGTTTCCACCAGGCAAAGCTGGTGGCTTTGTGCGTGGGCCAGTCATACAGGGGGTTGCCCCACAGCTGGCCGTCTGCTGCAAAGGCGTCCGGCGGGCATCCGGCCACCTGGGTCAGATGCATTTCTCCGTCGGTCTGGAACAGCTCTGGGTGGGTCCACAGGTCGCTGGAATCCGGGCTGACATAGATGGGAATATCGCCCACCAGACGGACGCCCTTGCCGTTGGCGTAAGCCTTCAGGGCGTTCCACTGGGTGTAGAAGAAGAATTGCACCGCCTTGTAGTAATCCACCGCACCGGCGAGGCGCTGTTTTGCGGCAGCAATGGCTTCCGGTTTGCGGCAGCGCAGGTCATCCGGCCAGTCGGCAAGGCCTGCCTGCCCCTGTTCGGCCTTGACAGCCATGAACAGGGCGTAATCCTCCAGCCAGAAGCTCTGCGCCTCGCAGAAGGCTTCATAGGCGGGGGAGGGGGCTGCCAGCAGGCGGTCGGCTGCCTTTTTCAGGATCACAGGCCGCTCGTTGTACAGTGCGCCGTAGTCGATGGAGCCTACAGGCCGTGCGGCGGGCACTTCATCGGCCGTCAGCAGACCGACGTCGGCCAGCAGGCGGTAGTCAATGAAGTAGGGGTTGCCGGCAAAGGCGGAAAAACTCTGGTAAGGGCTGTCACCGTAGCCGGTGGGGCCGATGGGCAAAATCTGCCAGTAGGTCTGTTTTGCCTCGGCAAGGAAATCGACAAATGCGAAGGCCTCTTTGCCCAGCGTGCCGATGCCAAAGGGCCCCGGCAGGCTGAACACGGGCATCAGAATGCCGCTTGCACGCATGGTGCGCACCTCCTTAGCCCTTGACAGCACCTGCCACAACGCCCTCAATGATGTACTTCTGGCAGGTCATGTACAGGATGATGATGGGGATGATGGCAATGATGATGCAGGCCATCATGGGAGCCAGCTCCACTCGGCCGTAGCCGCCGCGGAAGTACTGGATAGCCATGGGGATGGTGCGGTACTTCTTGATGTCCAGAACCAGAGTGGGCAGCAGGTAGTCGTTCCACACCCACATAGTCTCCAGAATGGCAGTGGAGATCATGGTAGGCTTCAGGATGGGGAACACGACCTTAAAGAAGATCTGGATGGGGTTGCAGCCGTCGATCATGGCGGCTTCCTCGATCTCCATGGGCACGCTCTTCATGAAGCCGGTGAACATGAACACGGCCAGACCGGCACCGAAGCCCAGGTAAATGATGCAGATGTTCCAGGGGGTGTTCAGCTTCAGCTGGTCAGCGGTCTTGGACAGGGTGAACATGACCATCTGGAAGGGCACGACCATGGAGAACACGATCAGCAGGTTCATGAATTTGCTCAGCTTGTTGTTCACGCGGGTGAGGTACCAGCCGGTCATGGAGCAGCACAGCAGGATCAGGAACACACTGGTAATGGTGATCAGAAGGCTGTAGCCCAGGCTGGACAGAAAGCCCATCTTGGTCACACCGTAAACGTAGTTGGACAGGCCCGCAAAGGTCTCTTTCGTGGGCAGCTGGAACACCGTGGAGGTGGTAAAGGTGCCCTCTTTTTTCAGGCTGTTCAGCAGGATCAGCACGATGGGGTAGATCCACAGCAGGCACAGCACACTCATGATGACGGTGAGGATGTTATCCCACATCTTTTTCTGTTTAGGCATTACTGCTGCACCTCCTTGGAGCGGGTAAAGTGGAGCTGGATGAGCGAGATGACCACCACGATCAGGAAGAACACCACAGCCTTTGCCTGACCAATGCCCTTCCACTGGGCACCGGAGCGGCCGTAGAAGGTATTGTAGATGTTCAGGGCCAGCATTTCACTGGCGTTGGCGGGTTCACCGGCGGTCAGGGCCACGTTCTGGTCAAACAGCTTGAAGCTGTTGGTCAGGGTGAGGAAGGTGCAGATGGTCACACTGGGCATGACCATGGGGATCTTGATCTTGAACAGGATCTCGCGGTCGTTGGCACCGTCGATCTTGGCCGCCTCGATCAGGTCGCCGGGCACGCTCTGCAGGCCGGCCACATAGATGATCATCATGTAACCGATCTGCTGCCAGCACATCAGGATCACCAGGCCCACAAAACCAGCCTTGGCGTCCAGGGCCAGCAGAGGCTTCTGGAGGTTGGCCAGCAGGCCGTTCAGCAGGATCTGCCAGATGTAGCCCAGCAGGATGCCGCCGATCAGGTTGGGCATAAAGTACACGGTACGGAACAGGTTGGTGCCCTTGATGCCCCGGGTCAGCACCAGCGCAATGGCAAAGGCAAACACGTTGATGAGCACGGTGCTTACCACGGTAAAGACCGCCGTAAAGCCAAAGGCATGGAGGAAGGTGGAATCCTGGAACACGGAAAGGTAGTTCTGGATGCCCACAAAGGTGGTCTTGGACACGGTGGTGAATCGCTGGAAGGACAGATATGTGCCCCAGATAAAGGGCCAGATGAAGCCGATGATAAAGGCGACCAGAGTAGGCAGCACAAACACCGGCCAGTATTTACTAATGGCTTTTTGCATGATATACCTCCTGATGGAGCTGTTAGAAAAAAGAAGGGAGGCGGGCGAACTCATCGCCCGCCTCCCACATTAGTTCTTATGGGAGCTCTTGGTCAATGGCTTAGCCGTTGGCCAGCTTGTATTCCTTGGCCCAGCCGTCCACAAATGCGGTGACCACGTCGTCCCACTTGCCGGTGCCGGCTGCGTAAGCGGTCAATGCGCTGCCCACGCCGTTCTTCCACTCCTCGGAAGGCATGGTGGAGAAGCACCAGTCAACACTGGTCTTGCCGTCGGCCACATACTGGTCTGCAATGGTAATCAGGGGGTTGGTGGAGTCCTTAGCCTTCTTGAAGGGGATGACGAAGCCCATCTTGTCAGCCATTGCGCTGGTGCCGGCCTCAGAGGTGACACACCAGTACAGGAAGTCCAGAGTAGCCTGAATGTCGGCCTCGGAAGCGGCGTTGTTGACACACCAGAAGTTCTCGGAACCGGTGCACAGGCCCTGGTTCTCCTCGCCCTCAGCGCCGATGTAGATGGGCAGCATACCCAGATTGTCGTCGCCCAGATCCTTCACGTCATTGTAAGCCCAGGTGCCGTTCTGGTAGAACACAGCCTTCTTGCCCACAAACTCCGCCACAGCGTCGTCGCCGGTCTTGGAAGCCAGCAGCTTGGGATCGCAGGTGGAATCGGTGATGTACAGATCCCAGATCTGCTTGTAGTTGTCCAGATAGGTGCCCTTGATGGCGTCGGTGGAGCCGATGCCGTCTGCCTTGTACTCGTAGTAGATGGGCAGGTT
>CDZY01051954.1_pt1 | contig 18328 bp, 10 predicted proteins | sample 557671 | NCBI WGS metagenome assembly CDZY01 (sample SAMEA3182091, study PRJEB8094) | gut metagenome | biome: human; feature: gut; material: Stool; isolation source: human stools | place: Canada | collected 2013-03-11
CAGTGCCTAGCGATTTTGGCTTTTGTTTTGTTGCCGTATCGCGTCGACTTGTATATAATACCACGTGACCTAGGTTATGTCAACACTTTTTTCGACACTTTTTTGAGATTTTTTCGTGAAACACCAGGATTAGTGGAAAAAGAAACATGCTTGATTATCGCTTTTATCGGCCTTAAAATTTCTTCAAAAAATCTCAAAAAAAGTAGGATTTTCAGCTGTTTTTTCCATAAAAGCCGCCGAAAATCAGTAAAATTTTTCTTTGTTCCGCAGATTTTTTTCTTAAAATCATGTAGGTTTTTTCTTCTATCTTCATTATCCGCAAGCTGCCGATTCAATACATATCCTTTCGAAGCATGCTTTTACATACTTTCCTTTAAAATAAATACGCTGAGTTTTCAATAATTCTATGACAAAGTTGTCTGAAAATGCTATAATAAGATGACTTCTATTTGCAGCCCTTGGTATTGGCTGCGCAGTCAATATAATGAAGAAGAGGTAGAAAATGTTTAAAGTACTAAAATTCATTGTCATCAGTGTTGTTTGCCTCATTATAATGGGAGCGTCAGTGCTTTATGGCTTCTCCAGTCTTTTTGCACCTCCTAATATGGATGAAACACTGATTCCGGACGCTGCTTCACAGTTCTACGATATCAATGGTAACGCAATCTATACTACGCTTTCGGAAGAACGCAGAGTACCTGTTACTATTGATAAGATTCCTAAGCATGTGCAGCGTGCCTTTATTGCTATTGAAGATAATCGCTTCTATGAACACGGTGGTATTGACTACCGCGGCACAGCACGTGCTCTGCTTTCTACATTACGCGGTCACGAAGTACAGGGCGGCAGTACCATTACCCAACAGCTGGCAAAGAATGCTTTCCTTACCCAGGAACGTTCCATCATCCGTAAAATTAAGGAAGCTTTTATTGCCAAGGAGCTGGAGCACAAATATACTAAGGATGAAATCCTCACTATGTATCTGAACCAGATTTATTTCGGTCAGGGTGCATACGGTATTGAAAGTGCTTCCATGTATTACTTCAATAAGCATGTCCAGAATCTGGATATCGCTGAAGCTGCTACTCTGGCAGCTATTCCCAAGAGCCCTAACTATTTTAATCCTTTTGAAAATCCGCAGGAAAGTAAAAAACGTCAGGAGCTTGTTATCGACCAGATGGTTAAATACGGTTTTATCTCTGCTGCCGACGGTAATGCTGCCAAAGCAGAAAAGCTTGTCTTCAGCACAACACATAAAGCCAATTCCGATCCTCGCTCCTATTTCTTCGATATGATTACCCAAAAGGTTATCGAAGAGGTTGGTGCAGACGCTCTCTATAAGGGCGGTCTTAAGATTTACACCACTTTAGACCCGGATATGCAAAAGGCTGCTGAAAATGCTATGAAGCATCTGCCTGGCTATTATACAGACGGCAAGAAGCTGACTCAGCCGCAAATGGCTCTTGTTGCCGTTGACCCGCATACCGGTTATGTTAAAGCTATGATCGGCGGCCGCGGCCAGGATAAGTTCAACCGTGCTACTCTTGCAGTACGTCAGCCCGGTTCTGCCTTCAAGCCTTTTGTCTATCTGACCGCTATGCAGAACGGTTATTCTCCGGCCAGTGTCATTGAAGATAAGGAAGAAGAATTCTCTCCCGGCTGGAAACCGCAGAACTCCGACAGAGCATGGCATGGTAAGGTAAGCCTGCGTACTGCTCTGGTACGTTCTATGAACGTGCCTACCGTTAAGCTGGCCCAAGAGGTTGGTGTAAGCAAAATTATTAACAATGCCGAAAAAATGGGTATTACTACTCTGGTTGATTCCGGCGCCTACAGCGATGCAAACCTCGCTATGGCACTCGGCGGTCTCAGCAAGGGCGTTAATCCTCTGGAAATGGCTGCAGCCTACGGCGTTCTGGCAAGCAATGGTATGTATTGCAAGCCTATTGCTCTGCTGAAGATTGTTGACCGTGAGGGTAAGGTTCTGTACGAAGCTAAGCCTGAACCCAAACGTGTTATTGATGCCGAAGCAGCATACCTGACTACTAATATGCTTCAGGATGTTCTTATCAGCGGCACTGCAGGCGGCATGGGAATCGGCCGTCCGGCAGCAGGTAAAACCGGTACTACCGATACCTACATTGATGCCTGGTTCGTTGGTTACACTCCCGACCTCAGTACTGCCGTATGGGTTGGCGATGATAACAACAAATCTATGAACCGTATGTACGGCAGCGGCGCTCCGCTTTCTATCTGGCATGATTTCATGGTCAACGCTCTGGCCTCTACTCCGCGCACCGGCTTCAGCAATCCGGGCGTAGCTGTTCCGCCGGAACCGGAAATCAAGCAGGATGATAAGGACAAAGATAAAGACAAGGATAAAGATAAGGACAAAGACAAGCAGGCTCCCGCTACGGTAACAACTGAAGGCAATGCCAACCAGGCACCTGTAGTAAGCAACCAGCCAACTAAAAAGAAACGCAGCATTAAGGACCGCGTTAACGAAATCATGGGCAAGCCTGTTGTCAGCAATCAGCCTACTCCGCGTAACTAATTCACTTTTATGGTGGTCACTAAGTGTGGCCACCATTTTTTATTGCTCGAAACTAAGTATATTGTATACATGAATACAGATTTATGCTATAATAATGACAGCTATAAATCAGCTTTAATTAACGAACTATACTAATAAAAGGAGTACTGCCATGGAGAAGAAACCTGTAAAAATAGTTGAAACCGTCCTGCGTGACGGCCACCAGTCCCTTGCTGCCACCAGAATGCGCATCAGCGACATGCTGCCGGCACTGGAACAGTTGGATAACGCCGGCTACTATGCTTTGGAGGCTTGGGGCGGCGCCACCTTTGACTCCTGCCTGCGCTTCCTTAACGAGGATCCCTGGCAACGTCTGCGCACGCTCAAAAAGCATCTGCGCAAAACCCCAATTCAAATGCTGCTGCGCGGTCAGAACATTTTGGGTTATAACCATTATGCCGATGACGTTGTACGCGAATTTGTAAACCGTTCTGTTGATAACGGCGTATCTATTATCCGTATTTTCGATGCTCTTAACGATACACGCAACCTGGAATGTGCAATGCGTGCCGCTAAGGAAGCAGGCGCACATGTTCAGGGCTGCATTGTATATACCATCAGCCCCTACCATCAGGACAAGGACTTCGTTCAATTAGGTAAGGAGCTGGCACAGATGGGCGCAGATTCCATCTGCATTAAGGATATGGCGGGCCTGCTGCGTCCCTACGCTGCCGAAAGCCTTATCCGCAGCCTGAAGGCGGAGCTTGACCTGCCTATCGACCTGCACACACACTTCACCAGCGGTATGGGCGATATGACCTACCTGAAGGCTGTTGAAGCCGGTGCGGACATGATTGATACTGCGCTTTCTCCGTTCTCCGAATCTACCAGCCAGCCCTGCACCGAAGCTTTGGTAGCAACGCTGGAGGGTACTACCTACGATACAGGCATCAGCCTTGCCGAGCTTAATGCATTGGCTGACTATTTCAAGGATGTACGCAAGAACCTTATCCACGATTTCAACCTGAACGCCAACATCCCCATAGATCCCAAGGTGCTCACCTTCCAGATTCCTGGCGGTATGCTTTCCAACCTGCTGAACCAGATGAAGGAAATGGGCGTTGCCGACAAATACCCGCAGCTGCTTGAAGAAATGCCGCGTGTACGTGCCGAGCTCGGTTATCCGCCGCTGGTTACTCCTACCAGCCAGATTGTAGGCTCTATGTCCGTATTGAACGTTGCATTGGGACGCTATAAGATGATTCCCCGCGAGGTTAAGGATTTGATTCTTGGCAAATACGGCCGTACTCCGGGACCGATTGACCCTGAGGTAAAACGCCTGGCCATCGGTGACGCACCGCAAATCGACCACCGTCCTGCCGACGATATTCCGCCGCAAATGAAAAAGCTGCGTGAAAAGCTGGCTGAGGAAGGCTTCCCCAACGCACCGATTGAAGACGTTTTAAGCTATGCCTCCTTCCCTGAGGTAACTCTTAACTTCCTGCGTCACAGCAACATCGGTATGAAATTCCACGATTTATAAGCACAACGCTAAAGAGCACGCTGAGAAATCAATCTCAGCGTGCTCTCTTTTTATGCAGATATTATTTTACATCCTCCAGGTGCTCTTCCTGAAGCTCCTCGTGAATCTTTTCCGGCTCGTGCAAAAGCTGGATGCCGACACGCACGATACGCATCTTGTCAATCTCCTCTACCGTAAAAGCAGCAGCAGATGTCTGCACCTTCTGCCCCACCTTAGGCGGATAATCAAGCTGAGAATAAACCCAGCCGCCGATAGTATCACAGTTTTCGGTATCCAAGGCCAGCTCAAAGGTATCGTTAACATCCTCCAGCAGCATTTTGCCGTCAACGGAATAGGTTTTGCTGCCCTTTTCTTCTACCTCCGGACGTTCCTCGTCGAACTCGTCCTGAATTTCGCCTACGATTTCCTCCAGGATATCCTCAACGGTAACCATACCTGCGGTACCGCCGTATTCGTCAACGAGGATTGCCAGCTGGCTGCGATGTTTCTGCAGAATACGCAGCAGCTTGCTGATAGGCAGAGATTCCGGCACCAGCAGCACCTTACGCGCCAGACTGCGCAAATCAGGACGCTCGCCGGCATTTAAGCTGCGCAGCAAATCCTTGATATGCAAAAAGCCGATAATGTGATCCTTATCCTCATCACAGATTGGATAACGCGTCATGCGCTCCTCCAGCGCCGTCTTGATATTATCCTCCCAAGAATCCTCCAGATACAGGCAGATCATATCGGTACGCGGAACCATGATATCGCTGGCGCGACGGTCGGAAAAGTCGAAGACATTGTCCAGATAAGTAAGCTCTGTTTTATCAATATAGCCATGCTTGTGGCTTTCTTCCATCAGTATGCGGATTTCGTCCTCGTTGTGCGCCTCTTCCGCCTCGCTTGCAGCCTCAACGCCGAGTTTGTGCAGCACCCAGTTGGCAACGTGATTGAGGAACCACACCGCCGGATACATCAGCTTATCAAACAAAATCAGCGGAGCTGCCACAAACAGAACAATCTGCTCAGTCTTTTGAATAGACAATGATTTAGGCACCAGCTCGCCCAAAACGATATGCAATGCGGTGATAACACCGAAGCCGACAACAAAAGCTATTGTATGCTCAACCTGCGGCGGCAGCTGCAGCAGATTAAATACAGGATGCATCAGCTTCGCCACCGTCGGCTCGCCAATCCAGCCTAAGCCCAGCGAAGCAATGGTTATACCAAGCTGCGTAACCGAAAGATAGGCATCAAGATGCTCCGTTACCTGCTTAGCGCTTTCTGCCCGAGTATTGCCTTCTTTAATCAGCGCATCAAGACGCGAAGGACGTACCTTGACGATAGAAAACTCCGAAGCAACGAAAAAGCCGTTCAGCGCCACCAAAAATAAAATCGCTATAACATTAAACAAACATATGAGATAGTCCAAAAATCTCTGTAATCCTGCAGATTGCAGAAAAACAGTTTCACCTCCGTAAAATATATAATATTAACAGTATTGTACCATAGTTAGGCCATAAAGCAAAATAATTTTTTGTAAAATTTGTAGCAAAAAAGCCGCCGTATCAGCAAAATTCACATGATACGACGGCTTTAAGCTTTTATTTTATGTTCACTGCAGCCTTATGCAAAGATGATGCCTTATGCTCAATCTTTAACTGCTTCAGCGCAACGTTTGCACAGAGTCGGATGCTCAGCGTCCTGACCAACCTCGTCACTGTAAATCCAGCAACGCTCGCACTTGTGGCCTTCGGCAGCAGCAACGGTAACCTTCAGGTCCTCGCGGCCGGTTGCTTCGGCACCTTCTGCAGCGCCTTCAACAATAACAGCCTGAGAAAGAATCAGCAGAGTTGCCAGGTCTTTTTCTACGGATTTCAGGATAGCCAGTGCTTCGCCTTCAGCGTGCAGCTCAACCTTAGCGTCCAGGGAGTGACCGATTTGTTTGTTACGACGAGCCAGCTCCAGCACCTTGGTGATTTCGCTGCGGATTTCAATGAAGTTATCCCATTTAGTTTCCAGCTCTTCGTTGATGTATTCTTCCTTAACCTCCGGCCAAGGCAGCATTTGTACGGATTCCGGAGCATTAGCAGGTTTCTTCATGAACTGCCATACTTCTTCCATAGTGAAGCTCAGTACCGGGGAAAGCATAACGATGAGATCCATGAGGATTTCATGCATAGCGGTTTGTGCGCTGCGACGCTCTTTGCTGTCAGCCTTGTAAGCATACAGGCGGTCCTTGATGATATCCAGATAGAAGCTGGACATTTCAACGGTGCAGAAGTTGTGGATTGCATGATACAGTACATGGAAATCATAGCTTTCGTAAGCAGCGGTAACTTCCTTCTTCAGCAGCTGCAGATGCATCAGTGCCCATTGATCAAGCTCCAGCATTTCGTTGAACGGAACAGCATCGGTTTCATAGTTGAAATCGTTGGTGTTGCCCAGAATGTAACGGATGGTGTTACGGATTTTGCGGTATACCTCAGCCAGTTGCTTCAGGATTTTCGGGGAGATACGGATATCTGCCTTATAATCGGAGGAAGCAGTCCACAGACGGATGATATCAGCGCCGTATTGTTTGATTACGTCCTGCGGAACGATTACGTTGCCTACGGATTTGGACATCTTGCGGCCATCGCCGTCAACTACATAACCATGAGTCAGTACGGATTCGTACGGAGCACGGCCTGCAACAGCAACGGAAGTCAGCAGAGAGGACTGGAACCAGCCACGATGCTGGTCACTGCCTTCGAGGTACATAGCAACTGGCCAGGACAGCTCCGGACGTTTTGCGGCAACAGCCATGTGAGAAGAACCGCTGTCGAACCATACGTCCATGATATCGCTTTCTTTATGGAAGTGCTTGCCGCCGCATTTCGGGCAAACAGTGCCTTCCGGCAGCAGCTCTTCTGCAGTGTGAGCCCACCATGCATCACTGCCTTCTTTTTCGAACCAGTTAGCAACGGAGTCGATGGTAGCTTCGTTAATCAGATGCTCGCCGCAGTTATCGCAGTAGAATACCGGGATAGGAACACCCCATACACGCTGACGGCTGATGCACCAGTCGTGACGGTCGCTTACCATGTTATGGATACGTTGTTGGCCCCAGGAAGGAATCCACTGTACATCATCGATAGATTTCAGTGCTTCATCACGGAAGCCGTCGATAGAAGCGAACCATTGAGAGGTTGCGCGGAAAATAATCGGGTTTTTGCAGCGCCAGCAGTGTGCGTATTGGTGCTTAATGTTTTCTTTACCCAGCAAGCAGTTCAGCTCAGCCAGATATTTCAGTACCGGGATATTAGCGTCGAATACGAACATGCCCTTGAAGCGTTCGCCGGCTTCTTCGGTCAGCTTACCTTGGGAATCAACCGGGCAGAGAATCGGCAGCTTGTATTTCAGGCCGGTTTCAAAGTCGACATCGCCATGACCGGGAGCGGTATGTACGCAGCCGGTACCGGCTTCGGTAGTTACATAATCAGCCATAACTACGAGAGAACGGCGGTTGTTGTATTCAGGGAACGGATGCACGCATTCAGCGAATTCCATATCTTTACCAAGAGTAGTGCCGAGGATATTGCTGAGGTCCTTATGGCAGACAGCGCCAACCTGAGCCAGCAGGTCTTTAGCCATGAAGAGAACTTCGCCTTCGCATTCAACCCAAGCATATTCCAGAGCAGGGTTCAGAGCAACAGCAACGTTAGCAGGCATGGTCCACGGAGTGGTGGTCCAAATTACCATGTAAGCTTTTTTGCCTTTAGCAGCTTCCGGAGTCTGGCCGTTGTCTTTTACCAGCGGCATTTTTACGAAGATAGTCGGAGTTTTTTGTTCGCCGTATTCGATTTCTGCTTCAGCCAGAGCGGTTTCGCAGTGCGGGCACCAGTAAACGGTCTTTTTGCCTTTGTAGATATAGCCTTTGTTAGCCATAGTACCGAATACACGGATTTGCTCAGCTTCAAAGCTGTGATGCAGAGTGATGTACGGGTTTTCCCAATCGCCCAGAACGCCCAGACGTTTGAAGTCTTCGCGTTGGATATCAACCCATTGCAGAGCGAAGTCGTGGCATTTGCGGCGCAGAGTCAGCGGATCCAGCTCATTGCGGTTCAGGCCCAGCTCTTTGATAGCAGCGTGCTCAATCGGCATGCCGTGAGTATCCCAGCCAGGAACATACGGGGTATCGAAGCCGCGAGCATATTTGTATTTCATGATGATATCTTTTAAGATTTTGTTCAGGGCATGACCCATGTGGATTTTGCCGTTTGCATACGGAGGGCCGTCATGCAGAACAAATTTCTTGTGGCCTGCATGCAGAGCCTGCTTTTTGCCATAAATATCGTTTTCTTCCCAGAATTTCAGAAAATCAGGTTCGCGTTGCGGCAGACCGGCACGCATAGGGAACTCTGTTTCGGGCAGATTCAGTGTTTTACCATAGTCCATTACTAATAACCTCCAATTTTATTAAACAAAAAAATTAACAATATAAAAAAGCTTCGTCCCTCAGATAAGGGACGAAGCTGTAGACTAACAACGATTAATACGCTTGCGTATCATGCATCATTAACAAACGTGTACTCCGTGGTACCACCCTCATGACGACAGCCTTTGCCGCACGCCACTCGTGTGCGCAATATCGGGCGCTCCCGTATGCAGCTACTCAGGTTCGCCGCATCCGCTCCAAAGTGATTTTCACCTGCTTTACTTCGTCCGGGCTTGCACCATACCCCGGCTCGCTTAACCTGCGCCGCAAGCTACTGTCTTTTTCATCACGTTAACAAATATCAATAAACGCTAATATTATACATTAGCTGTAGCAAGAAGTCAATGAGTTTTTGACAAAGCAAAATGTGATTCCGCAATTCTGGCAAGCTGTTGCTTGATTTCGGAAAAATCCTTATTCAAATCCAGCGTTTTCACAGATATCTGATTGCCATGCATTTGATACACATTATCTGGTTGAATATCCCATAAGCTGAAATAAAATTAGCAATAGAGCGAGAAACATTTGTTTTATTAGTTGAATTACATAATACAACAGACGTGGCGTAAACCTCTTTGGTTGATTGTTTGTTTTCACTTCTATTGTACCAAGTTTTGAGGCTTTACGCCTTTTTTATTTTCTGAAATATGCAGTTTTCAAGGAATTAAGCTGATTTTCGGTGTGAGAAATTTTAGTCATCTATAAAACAATCCTTCTATGACAAAACATGATGCACGAAAGTTAAATTCTAACCTAAATCCACATCATTTCTACCAATGGTGTAATAATGCAGTACGTCTAAAATTTCTTTATCAGCAATGTTTAAGCTATCCAAGCATGAAAAATCATTTTTTTCTACTATTGGTTTTAGTATAGAAAGCTGTTCTTCACTAAGTTTTATAAACTTATTCCACCATTCATCTGTTAAACCGTTATCTTTAAAATGAAAACGATAAATAATCATAACTTCAGGCATGTAAAGCAATTTATAAAACTCATCTTCATTAGAACCAAAAGCCTCTTCGAAAAAAGACTTTCCTCTGCCAACTTTGCCCTTTGTTGAATTTAAAATTGCCTGTATTGCCCTTATAAATTTCCTGCACCAATGAGTCCCAACATAGTCACGATTACTAAAGTAATTAGGATCTTCAATTGGGTGATATTTCATGGGAAATGAATAAATACTGGCACCTAATTCTTCACAAAGCTCTACATTGAGTTTCAAACGTAAGTAAAGTTCCAAAGGTTTATCTCTAAAATTATAGAGTATATAATTAGACAAGTTTTTATGCCCATGAGCAACAGCCGTTTCGACAGCTTTCTTATATACATCATGTAACTCCCAATGGTCAAATGCTATGCGCACTGGCTTAATTGGTATTTCTGCTAACTTGGCCATATTTGAATCGTTTATCAACCTAGAATCAATGCCTTGATTAAAGTCTACATATCTAGCCTTCGGTCGATTCTTATATAACTCTTCAAAAATCGGTTTCAGTACTTCATAAGTCTTTAATATGTTTTCTTTAGTAGCTGTATATTCCTCTAGCAAAAAATTATCTTGCAACAAATTATAAACTCTTTGCTTATCTGCTCCCTTATATTTTGTCAATAAAATCTTATATTGCTTCACACAAGACTTTATATATCCTTTGTCGTTTTGCCCAGAAATTAGATTTTGGATTGCTATTTCGTAACGATTAGGTTCTACATACGTTGCACCTTTAGCAAATCCAGCTCTTTTTATTTCTTCAATTATTTCATTAAATTTCGCAGATGCCAGTACATTATTATCCAACAAAAGCAAATCTCTCTTTGCTCCATACTTTTTTTCTGCCACTTCTAGTTGCTCTGCTAAAGGAAGAAAATCCTTATACTCAGGTTCTAACTTCGGAACAGCACAAAAGGGACATTTATTTATACAACCACGTGTCATATATGCGTAATAAGCATTATCTGCTGGATATTTATAATCTATCTCTTCTAAAATTGAGTAGTCTAACGGTAAATTATCAACTATGATACTGTTATCGTCACCCAACATTCCTGCCTTTCCCAAAGTACCTATATGCGGTTTTATGCCGGTAGCTTCTTCTACTTTATCAGGAAGAATTGTTGCCATTACACCACCAACTTTGACACCTTCAGAAGTTTTGCATAACTGTTTTACAAAATTAATAGTCTTTATGCTAATATCCCAATAAAACGTAAAGAGAGTTGTAACTATAACTACATCATATTTTCGAAATTCTGGTTGAAAATATAATTTATTAAAGAAAAATTTTCTATAATACTTAAACAACCCAATAATGATAGGATTATCACTGCATTCGAAAATTTCATCAAGAACTTTTAGGCTTCCCTTTCGTAAGTATGAGCATATTATAGGTTTATATTTTTCCCAAATAACTTTCTCATCATTCGCATAAAGTTGCTCTATAAGCATTTCATATGTATCATTCAATACCAATTCTGATAAATCACCTTTAAAAAAAGTTACATTATCACCTAGTTGCTTATAATAACTAGATATTTTCATTAACCCCATAGGAGGATATTTATTTTTATAATTAGGTTCTACTAATAAGATATTACGACTCATTTCATTAAATCTTCCTGTATTTTATCTATTAAACATGTTGCTTGGTCAGGCGGTAATACTGCCTGTATGGTTTTATAAATTCGGCTTACTAGCTTTTGCTCTTTCTTACCATACTTTGTCAATCCCTGAGTACGATAGCTAGTTTTTTTCTTAGCTTTACTTGTACTCTCGCCCGCAGTTGATTCATTACCATCAAATTCATTATTAGAAGGTTCTTCAGCTACTTTTAAACCTTTAGATGGATATTTTTTATTAAGTTCATTATAAACTCTAGAAAAAACATCATCACCTTCACACTTTTCTTTTTGTCTTTGTAATATATCTTTTGCTTTTGTAGCCTTCTCTTTTTTTGCTTCTAATTCCGAAGCTGCCTTATTTTTACTCGCCTCATCTATAAATTTTCCCTCAGCTAAATTTACATTAAATTCTCTATATGCATTCTCATACTCCTGTACTCGTTGCAACTCTTTTTTTATGTCGTTAGCTTTATGATAGATACTATAAAAAACATTGTATGTTAAATTTTTAAGGCATCCTTCAAAGAAACGGCATTCATCGTTCACATTAAAATAATCACGTCTAGCATTAGGAATCAACAATGGACTAACAGCAAAAATCTCCCCTACAAAATAAAAATTTCCTCTTTCTTCTTTAAAAAATTCCTGTTTCGTTAATGTATTTTCATCACCTATTTGTATATTACCCTTTCTCAATCTTAATCCGCGCATTTGGTTGATAGTTGGTATCTTTTTTTCAAAATTACTTATTCCATACCACATCCATGCTATTGGCTTATCATTATCATCGACAAACATTTCAAATTTAACACCATAGATACTATCATATTTTTCCTTCTTACCACTAGTTCCAACAGGCCTATATAAATCCGTTACATATGGCTTAAAAATCTGCTCTTCATTTATCAAAACACGATATTCGTCTATATTGAATCCATTATTAGCTGCATATTTCCTAATAGGATCTTTATAACAAAAACCGCTACTATAAGGAACAGGAGCTATCGCAGAAATATAGTCTCTTACGGCTTCAACATTAAGTAAATCCTCTGCATTTCTACCTACTTTTATCAGTTCAACCTTAAAATAATGATCTTCTTTCTCGCAAGAATTTTCTTTATATGATGTTGATTTATCTACTAACGACGATGCATCAATTTTGTTGTCATGATCAGCTAGAATATCCTTGATTAGTTTTGCATTCCATATACATACAGATTCGACATTTTCACCTTTAGCCGACGTAATGAAGCGCAATTCATCACAAACAGATATTCCGCCTAAACGACCAATACCTCGAAAACCTTTATTATTATCAACACTTTTCTGAGAATCAGCTATGCTTTCCATAATTTTTTTAAAGTTAGCTTTAGGAATACCATAACCATTATCTTCTATTATTATTTTTCTATTCTGAGGTTCAATTGTAATAAAAATGGATGCATCTTTAGGTTGTAAAATACCAGCAGATACTGCCTTATCAATACCATCCGCAGAATTTTGTATATACTCGCGATAAACTATTCTTAAATTTTCATACATCGCTGTAGTAAGATTTTCTATTATATTTTTACCAATATATGCCATGATCCATCATCCTTATTTAGATTTAAATTGTTTGTAGATTGGTTTGGGGAACATTATATTAAGTAAAGAGCGGAAAACAGGGTTCTGAATAATATATTCGCCTTGTTTTAGTCTAGCCATCATACTCTTGTATATCGATGGAATAAAACGATAATCACTCTTTGTCAATTCAATAGCATTAGTTCTACCATACGCAAAAGTTGAACAGTTGCCAGTAACACGCTGATGAATCGCACTTTTAAACTGCTCTGCACCAAACAACACTATGCCTAAAGAACGACCTCTTTCAGCAATATCTAAAACTTGACGCAAAATTGGTGAGCTTTTAGGAACGTCAGAAGATGCATACTTATTAAGCTCATCAATAAAAATAACTATTTTCGAGGGAGGATTAGCTTCATCATCAGGACTTAATTTTAAATTATAAATAGCTTTTATTGCATCACCAAAAACAAAAGCTTGCATATCGTCACTTAATTTAGCAATATCAATTACGTGTACTTCATTCTTTTTGATATCTGCCAAAGCTTGACTAATGCGAATCTCTTTATCAGTTTCTTTAATCGAACCAAACAAAGGATTATTATAAATACTTTTTTTGACTATTCTCTCGAATTTTCGCCAACTTAAAACTGATATTTCTTTATCGCCATGTCCGCCTGCTTCACCACATTCTTTTACATTTTTTAAAAAGTCTTCCCAACTATCTAAATTACCAAATTCACCTCTACCAGAAATAATGTAATTCAAAATAGAATCCATAGTCTGCCCCGGATCATCTATACTAGAAAACATTAAGTCTAGGTTTTCTTTGTCATGTCTGTATTCATACTTAAACATATGAGCTTTGCCACTATCGATATTATTTTTTACGTTCTCTTTTTCTAAATAAGTATTATGAATTCTAGCATCAGAATACGGATAATAATAATGCACATTCTTAAAAGGTGTTTTAGATAACCCTAATTCATCATACAATGCAAGTACTTCTTCACGTTCTTTTTCACTATCAAAAACATTGGGTTCGTCGATTGCCAACAAATCCTTGCCTTTTACGTTAAAAATTACAAATGCAACATCTTCATCAGCATCTTTATCGCCAGATTTTAATGCATTCAAGCATTTATCTTGGATTCCCTTAAGTAAAAACATAGCATATGATGTTTTGGCTGCCAAACCAGAAATCCCCGATATATTTAAATGCGCCCCCTCTGGTCCTATCAAATATTTGGAATCCATATTTACGGTTAAACGCACACGATCTTCTTCTCCTGCGCCTTGATACATTTCTAAATACCCACACGGTATAGGGTGCTTTATTGTGGATAAACCAAGTGCTGCGCTAACTTCCTCTTTTTCAGCTATAGCAACACTTGTACCATTCAAAACTGGTATATAGATATTCTCTGTATTGCCGACAATTTTCGCCTTAACATAGTTCATGCCAATTCTATGAGTAATAGGTGCTGTATAAATATCTCCAAAATCATTAGAAATATAATCTGCTAAAAAACTAGCGCTATCCGTAATATGGGAAATCTCCTCTACGACACCATAAGTTTTGCTATTATTGATATGCTCAACCTTAACAACATCAAAAGGATTAAGCACTAATTCTGGCCGCGTCCAAAAATAAAATTCCTCCATCGTTGACGGATTCTTTTCTGTTGCTAAAACTTTACCTATAACTTTACTCATTTAAAACACCTTCCATCAAAACAATTTAAGAAACATACTATCACCTAAATATTTACTTTTAATATACTTTTCAGTTACATAAACAGGATACAAATGGTTCGCCCATCGAGGATCAGATGCATAACATACTGGATTTCTTTCATTGATAATATTTGCAGTAATCATATTTACCTCATCAGTTTTTAAGCCATATTCTTTCTGTCTATCGTTAACCAAAATTTTCTCGATTTTCAATATCCCATCAAAAGTATTGTTAGTATATCTAGAATCTCGTATTCTTACATACCATACAGCAAAACACATATTTCCGATTCTCTCTGATTCATACATTTGTGCAGGAGTTCTACTGTACAAAGGCAACTGAGCAATAAGATTAGAATTATTATTATCATTTTTGTCAAAACATTTCGCAGGATTAAACGATTTTGATACTCCAACGACAAACTGATAATTATTTTTAAAAATCGCAAGTTCTTTTTCCGTTTTTATATTATGTACTTGATATTCCAATGAGCCATCTTTTAATAAATAATCATCCTGAGACAACATTTTCTGACGCACAAGTTCTTCAACCATGTCTTTTTCTTTTTGAATCATATAGTCTTGAATTTTAGCTATAGCTTTATTCTCTATTTTTTCTCCTTCTCCTAAACTTGTTGAATAAGAAATTATTTTATTGAATTTTAATCCTTTATTTTTAATTTCATCCATTCTGTTTATTTTCTCTGCTATATATCCAAAGGATAATTCATCGTTATCCCAATCGCTACTCTTAGCTTTTTGAGGCAATACAACCAATAAGTCTCGATAAAACATAGGAGTACCATTAATATATAACGGTTTCATTTCCATGTTTTCTCTACAACAACAGCCTACGCCAACTTGACCTGCAATCACTGGATAAATTTGATTAGCATACGCCATATCATCAACCTTATACGTCTTACGTGAACCATCTAAAAAATAAGTGAACATCGGTTTATTGTGTAGAATTCTATCTGCAAAACTCTTTAAAGGTATCGTTGTCCCTTTTTTGTCATTTACATATGCATCTTCTCCATAATGTTTCCATTTGAAATCAAACCTATGATCATCATAATCAAATCTAGGCACTTCAATTCCTTCATAGGCATATTTGGTAGTCTTATAACTCTTCCCTTTAGTTTCCTCTGCAATAATACTTAATACTGAAGCCATTTTATCCCCCAAATGTTAGCTTTTAATGCTTTATTTTAATAATACGTGAATTTACGCATAAAAATTCAATATTATTATATCACCACTTCTCCCCCCCGCAACCAAATGTCCATTTGGCTGCGAATTAAAAAATAATAGTGCTCTGTCAAAAGCACTCAACTTAAATTATCAATTTAACTTATGTTCTACCAATGCAACTTTTCCCCTCAATCCTCGCCCTTCGTACTCCACTTCCTCTGCGTCACCCGCGTCAACTCCTGCAGCAAATACTCCGGTCGCATCTCCAGCATAGCAGCAATCCTCAAAAAAGCAACAAAACTCAAAGACTGCCTGCCATTTTCAATCTTAGTCATCGTCCGTCGCGACACCCCAATCATCCTGGCAAACTCTTCCTGATTTATCCCTGATGCCGTTCTATGCGATCCTATAAGCACTCCCAGTTCAACCAGTTCTGGCAAATAATCCGAATCCACCAGCTCTTCAGAATACAAATTTCTAAGTCTTTTTCTCATACTGTCACCTCAAAATATTACTATTTTGCTAACAGATTATTACAAAAAGACTAGTCAAAACGTTTTTGCGCATTATTATGCTCAAATAAGAAACTTGCTAATCTTCTGTGTTATAATAGGCACATCAAGACTTGATGCAGTACAGCACAGAATTCTGCCATACGCGGCATTGCGACCGCCTCAGAAAGGAACTGGACAACATAACAACAAAAAACTGCCCTGAGCAGGAAAATATCGAACAGGTAATTTGCTGCGTGCCGGAAGGCACCGAACCGCAAGACTGCACGGAGGAAAAAACAACCTTCACTCTCACAGAATTCAAGGAGCTGGTTCACAGCGCCCAAAATGGTGACCGCGAAGCCATCAACACATTATGCAACGCCTTTAAGCCCTTAATCTACAAAGAGGCATATCGCTACGAAGTGCGTGAAGCCTTGGGCGAGGACGCAGTCAATACTGCCTGGTTAATCTTTTTAGAGCAAATCAAGAAGTATGATGGACGGGACTTCGGGCATCTGCCGGGACTTTTGCAGTACTATATCCATTACGGCCTGCTGCACAAGTTTACGCGCGGGAAATCTGTCAAGGATTGTTATTATCTGGACGCAGAGGAAGAAGGCGAAGAAACGCAGATTGCTGACAAGAAGAATGATATTGATGAGCTGATGCATAATCAGCTATTGTCTGATACGATGCGCAAGCTCACTAAAGAGCAATTTACTGCTGTCAACGAGCTTGTTCTGCAGGATGTTGATTACAAAATATTTTGCGATAAGCATAAGTGCAGCGTGAAAACTGCTTATAAGCATCGTGCTAACGGTCTAAAAAAATTAAAAGCAATAATTGCTTAACCCTCTAAGCGTTCTGCCCTACTATGGGCGGGACGCTTTTTTACTGTGCGGATGTAAAAACAATAGTGTCCAGTTTTTGGGGTTTCACCAAAAGAGAACTGACCAAAAACTGGGTTTCACCAGAACCAAATGTCCAAAGTAAAATTCGACTCTCTCTTGCAAACTGTCCAAAAAAAGAGCAATGTCAAGTAAATGGGATTCAGCCTTTTCTTTTGTCAAGGAACAGGGATTTAGCTTTTTCTTTTTGTCAAGAGTTGGGAAAATCTCTTTTTTTGATTGTCAAGGATTTAGGAAACCTCCTTTTTTCAGTGTCAAGACTTTGGAAAATCTCTCTTTTTGACTGTCAAGTACTATGGGTACAGTATAACAGTATACTACTTCTACCGTACTTTACGTCTATCCTCTAGGTAGTACTCTAAAGAACAAGGTTACTACTAGCTTACGCTAGTAGTTTTTATCACAGCCAAAAGAAATAAAGACAGAAAGAAAAAATTATAAAAAAGAAAGAGAGAAAAAAGAAAACTCATTATACTAATGGCTAAAAATGCTAAAATTTTCACCCACCTGTGCAAATTTTTTTAGAAAAATATTTTTTAAAAAATTTTTTTACTGAGGGGGTGAAAAAATCGCAAAAAAAAGCCATTAGTATAGTGAGAGGCAAAAACAACACACTCCCGCCTCTTGCCGAAAGCAGAATCCGGATATACAAGTAGGCGCATGGGAGAAAAAATACAAAGGAGCTTTTTGATATATGCTTGTAACAAATCCCCGCAGAATTAATCATGAACAGCTGCGAATCTTGGCTAGAAATGCCAAAGGCGGTATCACTCACATCTATCTGCATTGGACGGCAGGAACCTACGACCAGGTTTTTGATGATTACCACATCAACATCGGCGAGCAGGGCGAGCTTTATCTCACCTGCAACATGCTGCGCGAATATAAATCGCACACCTGGCGTCGCAACAGTCGCTCCATTGGCGTCACTCTCTGTTGCGCCAAGGATGCAATCCTTGCCTACAAATGCAATCCTGTGTTTGGCGCATATCCACCAACAATGCTGCAGGTGGAACAGATGGCGATAGTAATCGCTATCCTGTGTCACGAGCTGGAGCTGGAAATCAATGATGATACAGTCATGACTCATGCTGAAGCAGCCAGTCGCGACCAATATGGTCCCGGTCAAGGTGATCCCGATATGCGCTGGGATTTGTACATGCTCAAAGGCATGCCGGAAACGAGGGCCCTGCGCCCGGGAGGCGTGCTGCTGCGAAAAAAAGCTTTGGCGTATTTGCACAGTATGCTCAGGGACAAGCTGCTGCAGCC
>CDZY01032641.1_pt1 | contig 18306 bp, 10 predicted proteins | sample 557671 | NCBI WGS metagenome assembly CDZY01 (sample SAMEA3182091, study PRJEB8094) | gut metagenome | biome: human; feature: gut; material: Stool; isolation source: human stools | place: Canada | collected 2013-03-11
CACCAGACGGGTGGTCAGCTCCGGGTCATCCTCCAGTACGGTGCCGATGCCGACAAGCACAGCGTCATGCTGCTTGCGCAGACGATGTGCATAGGTGCGTGCTTCCTCGCCAGTAATCCATTTGCTGTCGCCGGTAGCAGTGGCAATCTTGCCATCCAGTGTCATAGCGTATTTTAAAGTAATAAACGGACGCTGCTTCGTAATCCAGGTAAAGAAGCGTTCATTCAGGCGCTGAGCCTCCTTTTCGCATACGCCGGTAACAACCTCTATACCCTGCAGGCGCAGATATTCCAAACCCTGACCTGCAACCTTGGGGTTAGGATCAAGGCAGGCCACCACAACCTTGCCGATGCCTGCGCGTGCCAAGGCTACACAGCAGGGACCGGTGCGTCCGTAATGTGCGCAGGGCTCCAGCGTTACATAGGCCGTTGCACCCTGGGCCATCTGCTTAGCCTCTGCCAAGGCATTGACCTCCGCATGCGGTTCGCCGGCCTTATGATGATAGCCCTCACCCACAATATTGCCTTCGGCATCCACAATCACGCAGCCAACCATCGGATTGGGACTGGTATTGCCCTCTGCCTGCAGCGCCAGCTCCAGGGCCCGCTGCATATATGCTTCATCTGTCATTCTTGCCAAAATATCACCTTCCAGTAATATAAAAAACCGCATAAAGACCTAAGGAGCCTATATGCGGTAAAAATACAGTTTTGCCACCTTTTATCATCCAGACTATACTGTCGGTACCGGAATCGCACCGGTTCATGCGCTGCTGCGCTAGCGGACTTTACCGCCGATCGGGAATTGCACCCTGCCCCAAAGGTTACATTATGAAGTTATTTTTATTATAGCGTCAAATTTTCTTCCAGTCAAGAAAACTATAGGTGAACAGTATGATTTACTTCGCTGCCTCTTTAATAATTTCGTAGGTCCAGCGTGCAGTGTTGTACAGGTCCTCTTCCTTCAGATATTCCGCGGTAGTATGCACGTTGCTCATGCCGGTTGCCAACAGGCCGCAGGGCAGGCCGTAGCCGCAAAGATAGTTGCCGTCGCTGCAGCCGCCGGTGGTTTTCAGCTCTACCGGGAAGCCCAGTGTTTCCGCAGCGCGTGCTGCCAGCTTAATGCATTCGTGGTCCTTGTTCAGCTCCACAGCAGGACAGCCTTCCACTACGTCGAATTCAACCTGACCGCCGCCGGCCTCAACAGCCTCTTTAATCAGAGCGATGGTGGAATCCTTCAGTGCTTCCAGACGCGGTACATTCAGAGAACGCATATCAATGACGAATTTAGCCTCCGGGCAGACGATGTTGGTGCCAACGCCTGCGTTGAACATGCCGATGTTAAAGGTAGTTTCGCTGTCCAGACGACCGTAAGCAGGCAGCTTGGACAGAGCGTCTGCCGCCAGCATAATCGCATTGACGCCTTCTTCCGGAGCAATGCCTGCATGGGCAGCCTTGCCCTTGACGGTTACATAAATATCGTACAGCTTCGGTGCAGCGTAGGTAATTTCGCCCGGTGCGCCGCCGATATCCATGCAATAGCCGTAATCGGCCTTAATCCAGCTTTGGTCCATGTTCACTACACCCAGACAGCCGATTTCCTCGCTGACGGTAAAGCACAGCTGCACGTCGCCGTGAGCAACGCCATCCTCCTTCAGTGCGCGCACCGCCTCCAGCATGGCAGCAACGCCAACCTTGTCGTCACCGCCCAAAGTTGTAGTGCCGTCGCTATACAACACGCCGTCCTTGCGGACAACCTTAGTGCCTGTTGTCGGTGCTACGGAATCCATGTGCGCTTCAAACAGCAGCTTCGGAGCATTCGGCACGTTGCCCTTTACATAGGCCCACACATTACCGCAGGTACCGCCGGTCTTTTCGTGCGCCTTATCCATCTCCGGCTCCAGGCCAAGCTCGCGCAGCTTCGCCATAATCAGCTCAGCTTCCTGCTTTTCGTCCTTGCTGGGGCAGGGAACGCTTACCAGCTCTATAAATTCATCGATCAGTCTTGTTTTGTTTATCATTATGGTCACCTCGTAGTAGTTTAAGATATAAGCATATTATATACCTTAATGAAAGCCGAGCGCAAGTTTAACTGCCAGCAATATTACATCTGCAGATAGCGGCAGGCCAGATACAAAGCGCCCGCAACCAAACCACCGCAGGCACGGATGCGCAGCTTTTTCACATCAACACGCTCCGGGTCGCTCTTCTGCAGACGGCCGATACCGCCCAACAGCAGCCATGCGGAAAACAGCAGCATAGCCGCTGCCAGATAATCCCAGCTTTCCAATTTAGCAAAAATCTCCATTACATCACCTATTCTTTATTTTTTTGCGGACACAGATATGCATAGTGACAGTAAGCACAGCTGTCATTACAGATGCAGGCGAAGTCATCCTCCTCGCCCTTGCCGCTGATTTCCTCGCACAGCTCTATTGCTTCCTGCAGATATGATTTATCCAACGGCAGCTGCCAGACGCTCATGTTCTGCAGAAAGTGCAGCTCGGCGCGCACAACTTTTTTGCCGGGGTACAGCTTTTCCGCAGCATCCTTATACAGTGCCAGCTGATAAGCATAACCCAGCTTCACCTCGTCAGGCTCCGGCGGCGTACCTGTTTTATAGTCCACTATTATCATATTATCATCTTCATCAAAGGCCAGCAAATCAATTACGCCCTCAGCCGCCAGCTCCTGCTGCAGAGGCTGTACAAATTCTAATTCACGCTTCTGCTTTTTGGGCAATGCTTTATACAAATCGCTGACAATATAAGCATCAAACATACTCTTGGCCTGTGTTGCCGCAGCGCCGGGAGCAAATTCATCCAACGCAATGGCAAAAACAGCCTCCGCATTATAGCCATTATACAGCTCCAGCGCTTTGTGCACAATACTGCCGGTTACACTTGCCGGCAGCTCGTGCGCCTGCTCGCCGGCAACTGTCTGCTCCAGCTCAGGCACTGCCAGAACCTGCTGGTAGTAATATTGACGCTGACAATGCAGATACGTCTGCAGCGCACTTGCGGTAAAGCAGGTACGGCCGCAGGCTGCGTAGGCAGGCAGCGGTGCCAAGGCCAACGGCTCCAGCGCCAGCTGCTGCTGCTCGCCCTGCTGCACAACAGCTGGGCTTAAAGCATCGGCACACAAAAGGCGTACCCAAGGACAGCTGCTTTCCTGCTTTTCCCATTCAGCCTCGTATACTGCCTGCAGCTGCCGCCACCAGCCCTTGGCGGCAGGCAGGCCGATAACAGCCTCCGGCAGCTTTTCTTCCGCCACCGTACCGACCATTAAAAGCTGCTTTTGAGCACGCGTCATAGCAACATAAAGCAGACGTCTGCTTTCTTCTTCTTCCAGCTCACTGTCGCGCGCCTTCGCCAGCTCGTACACGCCGCTGTTTTGCAGTTGCATTTCCTTATCGGGCACCTTAATGCCCAAAAGCCCCTGCTCGCCTTCCTTGCCGGGCAAATACTTGATAGAGGCGGTATCGCCCTTCACTGATTTATCTAACTGCGGTAAAATAACCAGATCGAATTCCAGTCCCTTGGAATTATGTATCGTCATAATCTGCAGTGCATCATCGGCCTGTACGGTAGCGGCAGGCTCCTTGCTGCTGCTTGCGCGCAAATCCTTAACGTTTTGCAGCCATTCCGCCAGCGAAGCCTGCTTCGTTTGGCAATACTGCTGTGCCAGGCGGCGCAGCTTTTTGACATTGGCCAGCTTGCTGGAGCCGTTTTCCTGCTGCGACAGAACGAATTCCGGCTTCAGCTCGTCCCAAAGCTGTGCGAACAGCTCCGGCAATGCCATCAGCGCTGCTGCCTGACGCAGGCTGCGTAAGCGTTCGGCAGCATGCATAGCCAGCGCCTGCTGCTCCGGCTGCAGGTTCATATGCAGCTCACCGCTGCCGACAGCCTGCAGTACATCCCACAGCGGTTTGTCATTTTCGGTCTGCCAAAAGAGCTGCGTCAGCGTTGCATCATCCAAACCGAAATAATTGGAGCGCAAAGCACCTGCCAGCTCTAGGCTTGCGTAACGGTTGTGCAGCGCAGCCAGCAGATTCAGTATATCCAGAACCTCCTGCTGCTCATAAAAGCCCTTGCCCTTAACTACTACGCAATTTATGCCGTAGCCTTGCAGCGTCTGGCGCAAAATTTCGCAATGCGTCATCGCACGCAGCAAAATAGCCTTGCTGGCCCCCGGCCTGAGCTGCGGCTCAACCTTGGGCAGCTCCTGCTGCAGATAGGCGGCGATTGCCTCTGCCTCCTTCTGCCATTTATCCTCTTTAGCGCCCAGGTCATCATCCTTGGATTTATACGGCACCTGCAGCAGGCAAACCTTAGCGCCGCCGGTGTTTGCACCCTCGTGATGCTCCAGGCAGATTTCCTCCTTCGGCAAATCCATCAGCTGACAAAAGGCGGTATTACAGCTTTCGACAATGCTCTGCGTGCTGCGGAAGTTAGTTTTCATGCCCAGGTTCTGTCCCGCATTTTGCGCGATATCCTCTTTTACCTTATTAAAAACGCTGACATCCGCATGACGGAAACGATAAATAGACTGCTTCACATCACCGACGATAAAAAGATTATTCTTGCCGTCCAGCTTATTGCCGCAGAGCAGATAAATCAGCTGTCGCTGGCGCTCATTGGTATCCTGGAACTCGTCCACCATAATATATTTATAGCGCTCCTGATACTTTTGCCGCAGCGCCTCATTCTTCTGCAAATGCTCGATGGCCAGCAAATCCAAATCATCATTAAACAGGACATTATTTTCCTGCTTGCGTGCGCTCAGGCAGGCATAAAACTCCTGCAGCACGGCAAGCCAATCCTGCACTAAAACGCAGCCCTTGGCGTTCAAAAGTACATGGTTCAGCTCCTGACGCAGATTTTTTAAATTAGTCAGCTCCGCTGCCAACGCCTTGCCGCTAACCTTAACAACGCCAGACGCATCCAGCAGGGAGCAATCCGGCTCAGGCGCCAGCAGCTGCTTTTGCATTTCGTCCAGTAATCCTGCGGCCTCCGTCAACGTCTGGCGTCCCTTGGTCTTTGCCCCCAAAGCTTCGCGCGCTTCGATTACCTCGCGCACAGCAGCAAACAGCTTTTGCTGCAGGGCCGGCAGTTCTTCCTTCGCCTTAAGATAAGGCTCTGCCAGATTATCGTCACGCACCAGCTCCGAGAGCTTGTCCCCCAGCGCCGTAACCTGATTAACGAAGCTGTTGACGCCGTAGGTTTGCACCAGCCTGCGCAGGGCAGCGTTTTCCTTGATATTTTTGCGTAAATATTGCTGCAGCGTTTCTTTAAAAAAGTCCTGCGCTTCAAAATCCTCTAAAATCGTAAATTCCGGATCAAGCTGTGTTTCTACCGGGTTATCTCTCAAAATACGGCTGCACAGGCTATGAATCGTGCTTATCGGCGCGCTCTCCACCTTCTGCAGATGCTCCTGCCAGCGCAGTCTTTCCAAATCAGTCTGCGCCTGCTCCACACATTCGCTGACAGCCTGACGTACACGCCCCTTGATTTCGTCGGCAGCCTTGCGCGTAAAGGTTATCGCCACAATATTCGTAGGATTAACGCTCAAATCCGCGCGCAGAATTTGCACAAAGCGCTTCATCAGCACATAGGTTTTACCGCTGCCGGCACCGGCGAGCAGCGAAACATTGCTTTTAATCGTATTTATCGCCAAAGCCTGCTCCGGTGTAGGATTCTTACTCATCGCTCTCGCCTCCCTGTCCGCCGTCGCCGCTCACCAGCTGCACACGGCAAATATCGTGTAACGAGCAATATACATCGCAGCGCCTGCAGCCTGCCAATGCAAAATCGCCTGCATAAATTCTTTCTATATAATCCTTCAGCAGCTGCTCCTTTTCCTGCTTAAAGCTATCCCAGGTCAGCTCTGCGGCGTTCTTCGGTTTTTTATACGGCAAGTCGCTGTTGCCCACGCTTTCCAGCAAAAAGGCACTTTTGCGCTTGCCCTCCTTCAGCGAATAATAGCAGCCGCCGCTGACTGCAAGCTGCTCCTTGGAAAGCGCCGCCACCGCCAGCAGATACACCGGCAGCTGCAGGTCAAGCCCTTGCTCCATAGCACTGCCTGTGGGAGGAGTGCCGCTTTTATAGTCCGTAATAAAGGCATGCTCGCCGTCGCTGTCGATTCTGTCAACTCTGCCGATGAGCGATACATCACTGCCGTCACTGAGCGTCAGGTACAAGGGCTTGCCGTTTTTGGAGCTGAAATCCCATTCTACGGCCTGCGGCGTAAAGCCGCCCCAACGCTGCTGGTCGGCATATTCAAAGCGCAGCCAGCGCACCAGCATACGCCATAAGCGCTGCTTTTCCACCTGCCAGATATCCTCGTTTACGGAAGCAACGGTGCTGTTGCCGTCATTGCGCGCAGCGGTGCAAACATCCTCAAAGACTGCCTCCAGCTCCTCCGTCAGGTCTTCCATAGATTCGCCGATAATTTTGCTGCCAAGATAAGGCTCGACAAAATTCTTCAGCGTCTGGTGCAGAATATCACCGGCATCACGCGGCTGCAGCAAATCATCCGCTTCCTCCGCCGCCTGCGCCAACCACACCTTCTCCGCCAAAAAGCGGAAGGGGCAGGCAGCGTAAGCCTCCAGCCTGCTCGCACTGAAGCGGCTGCCGATTTGCTTACGCAGCAGCTTCGTCGGCAGGGAATTTTGCAAATCGCCGTTATATTCCGGCTGCTGTGCCTTACGCAGAATATCCGCTTGGGCTGCCAGCTGCTGCTCCGCAGAGGGAGCCTTTTGCCCGCTGAGCTCTGCTATTTTCGGCAAATCCGCAGCAGCAAAGCGCTTGTCGCTGTACGCCTCCTCCGCCGAAGCAACACCGAAATCAGGCAGCGTCTGTGCCTTCACATAGTCCTTGTCCAGACGCTTTTCCTCACTTTCCGGCTGCAAAAACAGCTTCCAGATTTCCTCCAGATAGCTGCTGGCCAGCCTTTCGCCCACATCCTCATGCCAGGTAAGGATAAGCTCCTTTTGCGCCGCACACACAGCCTGAGCAAAGAAATAGGCATCCTCATCAAAGGAGGAGCCAACCGTGGGCAAATCATAGCCTGCGTCCGCCAGCTGCTTGCGTTCCGTATCGTTATAAATCCAGTTTTCGTTTTTAGCCTGCGGGAACTCGCCCTCGCGCAGGCCCATAATATACACGCTGTCGAAGCTCAGCCCCTGTACGTTGCCAACCTCCGTAAAGAGTACGCCGTCCCTGCGGCCGAAGCGCAGAGTAAGCTGCACCTGTCCCAAGGCCTCCTGCAGCAGGCTGTTCCATTGGCTCAGCGTCAGCTTGTAATCACTGTTTTTCGCCACCTTGTAATCAAGCACAAGCTGCTGCACAGCCTTCAGCACAGCATCCTTGCTGCGCAGGCAGGCCAGCATAAAGTCAAGCGGCACGCCCTGCTTATGCAGGCTGCCCAGACGCTCTTCCAGCGGCAGCGATTGCATAAGCTGCGTCAGCTGCTCGGCATATTCGCTGATGGTAGCCTCCGCTTTGGTACCTTCTATAAAAGCATCCAGTTGCTGCCACAACTCCGTTGCATCCCCCAGCAGTTCGTGTGCCTTCTGCATAGCCTCCTGACGTGTTTTGAAATACGTTTGCGTGCGCAGGCTGCTTGCCGTTTCCACATCCACATCAAAGAACAGACGCAAAAGCTCACAGCTCAGCAGCTCCAGATAGGCCGTTGCCGCCTCACGTCCCCTGCCTGCGGCAGTAAGCAGCAGGCGCAGCATAACAGCCAACGGCTGCGACACCAGCGCAGTTGTCTGCGGCAGGCTCACCGGCACACCGTATTCATCCGCCAGCTGGCGCAAGCCGCTGTATAAGGAAAAGTCGCGCACGGCAACAACAATGCGATTGGCAGCGCACTTTTCATGTGCCAGCTGTTGCTTGATACGCTTCAGCACCCAGCGCATCTCCTGCTCATCGGAGGCAAAGCAGTAGCTTTCCACACCCTCCGCAGGCACCGGCGCAGGCGCATGCCCCAAGTGACGCAGCTGACGCATAGCAACGCCTGCCGGAGCTTGTCCCAATTCCTCTGCCGCAAGGCTTGCAACAGTCGCACCAAGAATTTTGAGCGCGTTGACGGTGTTCGTGCTCGCGCGCATAAACTTGGTAATTGATTCATACTTCGCCTTTTCGTCGGAGCTTACTCTGCGTCCTTCGTAGCTCATGCTGATTACCAGATCATCCACATGCTTCGCCAAAGCCTGCAGAAAGTTTATCTGCACCTGATCAAGGCTGAAGAAATCGCAGATATAGATATGCTTCCAGGGGATTTTGCAATCCTGCTTCTCCAACATCTTCTCTGCCAGACGATACTTGCCCTCCAGGTCATACCATTTATTATTTTCCAGATATTGACGGTAAAGCAGATAAAAATTGCAGACGCCCAAATCCTTGCCCTTCAGCTCATCCTCCTCAAAGGATTTTTGGATTTGGCCGTAGATATCCTCCTTGGTTGCACCGCAGCGCGAAAGCTGGCTTACGAGCGAGGTCATGGCCTTCACAAAGCCGGTTTTATGCGCCAGCGAGCCGAAATATTCCAGCTGCTTGTGCGTAGTCATACCGGTAAGCTGCTTGTTTTCCATCATATAGTCGATGATGTCCTGCACAATCAGCTCCTGACTGCGGCGGCTCAATTCCTTGTAATCGGTACCGCCGTTAAGGTTCATCAGCTTGCTTGCCAGAGTATCCATGCCCATTGTTTCCACATTAGTATAATTGCGGTGCACATCGTCCGTCAGCAGGCGGTTGGGCAGCACAAGCACGCCTTCGCCCAACGGCTGCTGCGAAAGCTTCTCTGCCAGCTGCGAGCGCAGGCTGCAGCCGAGAGGTACATAAATCAACTTTGCCATAACAATCTCCTTCTGTTTATCCTTTAGCGTAATATTGCTCAAATCTTTATAATGCTTATTATACCATAAGCGACTGTCAAAGATTGTCTATTTGAGGAACGGATTTTTAGGGAAAGGAAAAAGGCTGCCACGCAATGTGACAGCCTCCTGAAAATACAATATTATGCTTCGTATTCAGCTAACTTTGCAGCAGCCTTCGGGCAGCCTTTAGCGGCAGCCAGTTCGAAGTAGGTCTTGGAGCAGATGCAGTGGCCCATTGCCAGATAATGCTCGCCCAGCTTGTACATATCTTCTGCGTATTCAATGTCCTTCAGCTTAGCAGCAGCTTTCGGGCAACCTTTGGCAGCAGCCAGTTCAAAGTAGGTTTTGCCGCAGATGCAGTGGCCCATGCCCAGATAATGCTCGCCCAGCTTGTACATATCTTCTGCATATTCCATGTCCTTCAGCTTAGCAGCAGCCTTCGGGCAGCCTTTGGCAGCAGCCAGCTCAAAGTAGGTCTTGGAGCAGATGCAGTGGCCCATTGCCAGATAATGCTCGCCCAGGTCATACATATCTTGTGCATATTCCATGTCCTTCAGCTGTGCGATTGCTTCCTCGGAGCCTTTAGCGGCAGCCAGCTCCAGATAGGTTTTACCGCTGATGCAGTGGCCCATACCCAGATATTGTTTAGCAAGCATCAGGCAGCCTGCAACATATTCTTTTTCTTTAGCTTCGGCAGCAGCGATTTCCTCATCAGTAACGCCTGCTTTTTCTTTGAACCATGCCATGATAGCGTCCATGTCTTCAGCCTTATGCAGCACGCTTCTGAATTTATAGTCAATTACCTTGGTAGTATACAGGTACTCAACACCCAGGTCCAAGTCAAAATAATCCAATCCGAAAAATGTCAGAATACCATCAATAACAACCTCAGCATTAGCAGGATCCTTAGCCAGCTTAGCAATTTGTAAATACTTTTCAGCAACAGTCGTCATTTAAAAAACCTCTCTTTTTCATTCTTTTGTAAGAATAATCAATTATTAGTTCCTTCGGAACCAATATAATCATATCACGATTGAAATTAATTATCAACTATTATATGGGAAATGGCGGGAAAATGGGAGATGGAGGGGAAAGATTTTGCTATGCTGAGAAAGGCTCTCCTAGGGGAGAGCTGGCGCCCGTCAGGGCGACTGAGAGGGGACTGCAGTTTTTACGCTTGATAGTCATCACCACTCTCCGCCTCGACAAGCTCGGCACCTCTCCCCAAGGAGAGGCTTTTTTTGTTGCTTGCGGTTTTGTTACTGAAAAAAAGACCTGAAGTCCCTATTCTTGCGGGCCTCAGGTCTTTTCGTTTGCGTAAAAATATATTGAATTAGATAAAAATAAGGCGTTCTACCGCAGTTGGGTAGAACGCCTTTTGTGTTGTTATGCTCTTATGCTGTCAGCTTGGACGCCAGCTCACGCACCTCTGCTTCCGTAAGCTTGGAGTGACGCACAGTGAATTCGATGCTCATGCCGTCAGCCAAAAGGCCTTTGGCAAGCTCGACTTTGTTTGCTTGTGCTTCTTTAGCAGCTTTTTCTGCTGCTTTCATAGCAGCTTCTTTTTCTCTTTTTGCTACAAATTTTTCAAATACATCGCCCATATTCGTCAACCCCTTTTCTGTTTCTTTAAAATATCTTGCCTTTTCTGCTAATCCCGGATAATACATATCGTCTGGATTACTGCAGTTGAAATCATGCATCAGACGTCCGAGTGGTGTGTTATCCTTAATTTTATTATTTACATAGATGATGTGCGAACCATCAGCAAAAGCTGCATTGTTTTCTTCTATTTTTCTACTGATGTGGTATATCGGCAACCCGCCCTTCAGCACGTCATACTGCGTGATAAAGATAACATAATTATCCGGCAGCTTTTGGTATAATTCGCCCTTTGGCAGGCTGTGAGCATCCAGCAGGCTCAAATGATAGCGTGCTCTGCGTACTGCAGCGCCACTACTGCGGTTCTGTACTTCTACATTGAAAAGCCTGCCGTTTTCTTCCTGCGCCAGGATGTCCAGCTGCAGGTCATGTCCTGACAGGTTTTTCAGCTTCTGCTGCGTTACTGCTTTTATTACCTTTATCTTATCATTATTTAAGATAATTCGCAACAACAACGCTGTACGCTCCGTATCATTTTCGAAGACCTTGTTCATGAAAATATCATCCATTAAAGTTAATTTGGCAATGGATTCTCTGGTATCCTCTCTCAGATTTACCATTCGTTCAGCTCCCTTCTTAACAAAAAACGCCTTATGTACTACTCAATAATACATAAGGCGTTCGTGACGCTGCACCGGCCTGCTCCGAGCAGGTGTGCAAAATCTTATGGGTTTATATTATCAGATAATTGCGATAATGTCAAGAATAGTGCGAAAATTCTTTAATCGTGTTTGAGAAATAAGGCGTTCTACCGCAGTGGGTAGAACGCCTTTGGTGTTTAATTGCTTATTTACTTTTACAAGTGCGCTATTTTATTCTGTCCGCCAGTTTTTCGTTAACCAGCTTTTGTAGCTCGCCTCTTTCTGCATAAGGCAGCGTATCCTCGCAGAAGAAGTTACGACGGCTGATGTTCTTTGCCCCTTCATCAAAGCCAAAGATATAGGACATCGTGATATCATAGATAATCTGCGTTGGTGCAAAGCCAAACACCTGACATTCCAGAATGTGCTTAACGCGTTCTTTATCATCCGGAATAATGGACTTCAACACCTTGTTGCGATACAAACGTTTGACTATCTCCGTAATATACAGGCCTGATTTCATGTAGAAGTCAACAAAGGTTTTATCAGGCGATTCAAAGATATGCGGTTCTGTTTCCACCAGCTGGTCTACCATCATCTGCACAACCTTTTTGGGCGTAAAGATTTGGTTTGTTTTTTGTGGTGGGATATAGTCAAAGATATCCTCTTCGCTGGTTTCGGCAAAGTAATCTGCTAACTCGCGCTTTTTGTTTAAGAATTCCTGCACAGAGCTGTCAAAAACATCTTCAGCAAAAACGCCGCCGGGGAATTTTTTCTTTTCGCCGGTTTCTTCATCGGTATATTCAAAGCCATCGCGCAGCATTTTGAATTCATCAACGGTAACACTGGTTACATCTTTAAAAACTTCTTCTTTCGGATAGGTTTCAAAGTTTCTCAGGACAAGCTTATCATCGCCATAAGCCATGATAAAGCTTGGGATTGTACGTGCAAAGCCACGCAGCCTGTCCCTGATATCGCCTTCAAAGCTACGCATTTTCTTTTCTTCTTTTTTGGTTTCCTGCTCCTTGACAACCTTTTGCGCACTTTCGACTATTACTTCCTGTGTGCGCTTTTCCATGGTTTCGTTAAACTCCTGCGTAGCCTGCTGCACCTTTTCTGCATGTTCTGCCTGTACCTGAATTTTTTCGGCTTCGGTCGTTGCTTTGGCAAGCTCATGCTGCAAATCAGCTTCCAATACCTTCTTTTTATCGGTAAATTCTTCAGCTACACGCTTCAATGCTTCTTCCGCTTGCTTTTGTACCTTTTCTTCTATACGCTTGCTTTCTGCCTTGGTCAGGCCATAATCGCTTTGCGCTTGTTCACCATAGATACCATCATGCAAAGTTTCGGCAATTTTCTGCGCCAAACCTACCGCCATTGCTTCTTCCGGTTTAGTGTCATCGCCAACTTCCTTATACGGCTCCAACGGTTTTACAGGCACTTCTTCATAAATTTTTTCACCGAATATGGCATTGGTTTGGTTGACTACAGTTTCCTGCGGTATTTCAATATTACCGTTTTCGTCAACCGGAACTTCCTGCAATTCTTCATGGTCCAGCTTTTCTTTGCGGCTTCCCTGCTCTTTGACAGGTTCCATTTTGTTCAGAATCTCGACTACTTCTTTTGGTGCGTTAAAGACAACGCCAATGTTACTAAAGAGCATATTACTCATAAAACCACGGCGGATTACTTCTTCGGTTTTGATTTTCAGCGGAATTGTCAGTACCTTGGCTGCGTCTACCTGCTCCATTTTACCGTCCTGGTCTTCAGCAAAAACGGCAAAGAAGTTCAGCAGACGTTTGATGTTTGCTTCACGCTCACTCTTTGTACCACCGCCTCCGGAGGTTCCGGAATAAAGGCTGTTGGCAAATTCGTCAAAGATCATCAAGGTGCGTTCCGGCGCAAAGTCAAAGATATAAGCGTTTTCTTTTTGGTATAGCTTACCGTTTTTGACATACTTATAGGGGTTCTGCGCTCTGAAGGCAGCCTGAATATATTCCGCAGGACTTTTCATGTTGCTGAGCATGAAAACCGCTGTCCATTCGGGGATGGTGACGCCTGTTGTAAGCTGGCCTACGCTTAAGGTGATAGTTTTGTCATGGTTTTTGATAGCTTCACGCACCTTGTCAAAGCTGCGCTTGCTTTTGGTTGCGTCGTCTTCTTCAAGTCTGCCGTCGCCTGCTGCCAGCACTATCTCGTATTTTTCAAACACAGGGTGCTCTTTGAGCATTTTGGCCAATGCTTTGGCACTGTCAACACGTTCCAAAAGCCAGAAGGTGTGTGCCAGTTCCTTACGCAGTTCCGGTGTAGAAAAGGGGAATTTTTCCTGCTCTACAAGGGCGTCCAGGAATTTTTTTACTTCGTTTTTATGGATAAACTGACCACGTTCGTTGGTCTTAAAGAATTCGTTTAAATCGAAGGCAAATTCCGTTTTATCGTCGTCGGACAAATCGATACCGCGGTTTACCTTGTCAATGGCAATCTGCGACATCTGATAGGTGTACATGTTCATGCGCGGCATGCAGGCATAGGGGTTGAGTGTTTCCTCATGCCAATTATCCTTTGCTTCCTGCTCGTCGCTGAAGGTCCAGTTAAAAATCTGCTCCTGCGCAAACTTGCCCATAGCTACCGCTTTAAACGGTGTACCCGAAAGGTGCAGGGTAAATTTGCGGTTGATTTTGTCAAAGGCTTTATCTGTTTTGTGAGTATCTACACCCTCATGCGCTTCGTCGATGATGAGCAAATCCCAGTTATTTTCGGCCACCCATCTTAGTTTATCTATAGTACCGCCAAAGTAAACAGAGCCTTTTAAATCCTGCAAGCTCAAAAAAGCTACCATGCGCAGCTCTTGGTTTTTATCTTCGGCCTCAAGTTGTGCGTCCAAAAATTGCTCTCGTGTGAGCGTTGCTCTTTCTTTGAGGGAATCGGTAGTACTGACAAAACGGTAATCTGTTTGCCAGGCGATGAATTTTTCAAAATCATCGAACCAGGAATTGGCGATTGCCGGACGATTGGTGACGATGAGCACCATGCGTGCGTCCATTTTGCGCATGAAGTCATAGCTTGTCAGTGTTTTGCCAAAGCGTGGTTTAGCGTTCCACAGAAATTCTGCTTTTTCCCTTTCACCGCTCTGCAGGCATTTTTGGTAGTAGGCATATGTTGCGTCTACTGCCTGCTGCTGTTCGCGGCGCAGGATGTAGGTAAGCTTATTCTTAGCCTGTACGTGCGCATAACTACGGGCAGCAAACTTCCACAGCAGCTGTTGGGACGTAGGACCATCGATGTTGAACCATTCGGTGTTAGGTTCACGCTTGATGTCTTCAAAGCGTTCCAGATAGTCATGGAAATTGTGGTCTGTAAAATATTCGCCGCTGCCGTCCGTATAGCGTGCTTCCTGCTGCCATTCGATGTTAAAGCGCACGTCTGCTGTTTTGGTCTGCTGTTCGATACGCTTTTTGACGGAAGGTTGCTCGGTGTAGCCTATCTTCGTCCAACCGTTGTGACGAACGATTTCGGGAGTGGTGTAAGCGTAAATTTTTGGGACTATGTTTGCGTAGGGGTTGATGTTGATTTGCATAGCCATTTACGCCATCTCCTTTACATGAGTTTCGATAAAGTTTATTTCTTCGTCAGACAGACCGTATTTTTTGTAAAGCTGCAGGTCTATTTCGTGAATGGATTTTGTCCAGTCAATGTCGGAAGCAGTGGTAAAGTCTTGGAGGGGAACGTAAGCCCACTTTTCTGGTGGATTATCTTGAGTTATTTTTAATATACTCAATAAAGTTCTAGCAAACTTAGATTTTACATACTTCAAAACAGATTCTGCTTCATTTTGATTATCAAATGCCCCAATTCCAATGAAAGATTGAGTATATCCAACACTAGGCTCTAAAACTTGAGGTGTTGCCAAAACTTCCCCTAATGCACCAGAACCATTTGTCTTAGCAACAACAACTTTCCATTTTTCTAAGTTTCCGTTATCCTCGACATATTTTTTGTCGATCCACTTATATCCTCGATGATTAGATTTTACTACGCCTAAAATAGATATATCATCATCGTTAGAAGGAACATCCCTAAATACATCTAGTTTTTCAAAAGAACTACTTACAATTCTTCTTTCTCTTCCTCCGCTACTTATAATTTGAATATAATCTGGATAATCTTTATATAATAAATCCAAATCAAATCTATTTTGGAGATACATAAAATCAATAATAGTATTATCTAAAAAAGGCTTTACTTTATTTATTATCCCTTGCAATTCAATGTGTTTAGTAAATACACCTATACAACCACACTTAGCTGCAACATTTCTTAAAGTTACAGCAACACCACCTTTTATCTCAGAAGGTGGCGGAAATACTTTTTGTGAATCAGGTTCATAGAATACTACTTTCAGATACTCATCTGCAAGCATTTTCTTATTCCAATCTTTAGGAGTTTTACCAGCGTTAAACAAAAAGCGTGCTGGCGTAATCAATGTAACTAAGTTACCAAGTTTATAAGATTCCGTCATAAACTTATCATAAACCGGCTTATCACTAGTATTTTCGCTAGTTTCTTGATACGGCGGATTGCCAATCACCACATCAAACTTAAAATCCTTACTCATAACACCCTCGCTCCCTTCACCGTCCAGCATATCCTTAAACAATAAAACCTTGCCTGTAGACCAATTCTTAAACTTGCAATAAACACCGTTATGCAAATCAATGTTATCCTTCAAACAGCCTTGGCACTTTTGTCGCTCATCCTCATCTACATCGCAGGGGCTCACGCTACGCTTTAAGGTGCGTGCGCTGAAGTCCTTTGCTGCAAACAGGTTAGGCGTTACCGCCTGCCGTTCTTTTTTATAATCATGGCAACTATTGGGGACAACTGCCTTCAAGCCATCCATCTGCCAAATATTCCACGAAATTGTTTCCGCAAAGTGCTCCAGCATTTCCATGTCCAAAGCATCGCCAAACTTGGCAGCGTAATAATCGGCAACAGTAAAAAGCAAGTTTTCCCTTGCCAGCAAAATGTTGTCACCGGCCCATTCAAAGCCATAAATACTGCGCACCGCCAGTGTCGCCAACTCCAACCAACGCTTTTTGGCTCTTGCCTTGTCTTTGAAGTTGCGAGTACGCTCGTTAATCACACGCAGCTTTCTGTCCAGCAGGCCAATACGTTTTGCCAAAGGCACTATTTCGCCCGTCATGGTATCGTAACGGCTGGCAAGATACGGCGCTTCACCGCAGGTAATTTCCAAGCGCTTGCTGGCAATGTAAGCTCTCCAGCCATCTGCGCCATCTTCACCGGGAAAGGCAATTTTGCCCTCAGTTGCCTGCCAATCAGTCCCGTTTTCGGTATTAAAGACGTTTTCACGTCCAAACCAAGCATTATCCGCAAGATTATTCTGCTTGTTGCAAATCCATAAAGGGGTGAACACTTCTGCCATGTTGCGGGTGCGCGCTCCCTGCTCTTCCTTGCTTTTGAGTGCGCGCGGTTTAATCAAATTGCCATGAGCACCGGTAATCGCCGGTAAGGTAATTTCATCATCTGCAGCAAAGCCAATGCCAAGATCCTTGTAATCGTCTGTCACCCAAAGGATGTTCTTTCCTGTGCTACGGTCTTTAAGCAGGATAAGCAATATATTTTTGTCTAATTCTGCTAAAGCTGTTTCCTGCACATCAGCAGACGCTTGTTTTTCTTCGCACATAAAAAACCTCCAAGGCTGAGAAAATTTGCATCAAATTTCCCCAGCCCCGGAGGTTGGAAAGTTTATTTTAACTACCACCCGAAAAATGTCCCCGGGGGGGAGTTGAATGTCCATTATTTAATTTTAGCACAAAAAAATTAAAGCGTCACGCATTTTCAGTTAATTCTTGCCAAACTTGTTCTAACAATGCAACTTTTCCTCAATCCTCCCCCTTCCTGCTCCACTTCCTCTGCGTCACCCGCGCCAGCTCCTGCAGCAAATACTCCGGTCGCACCTCAAAAATAGCAGCCATCTTAAAAAAATTCTCCATAGTCAAAGGCAGCCAACTGTTTTCAATCCTGCTCAGCGTAATGCGTGACATCCCCAACAGCTTCGCCATATCCTCCTGTTTAATTCCCCGAGCCGTGCGGTACGAGCCTATCAGCACTCCCAGCTCCAAAAGCTCCTCGGAAAAATCCAGTTCCCCAACCTCCTGCGCCTGAAAAGTTCTGCGTCTTTTTAGCATACTGTCACCTCAAAATATCACTATTTTGCTAACAGCGTATTACAAAAAGAGCAGCGAAAACGTATATGTAGCATATCTGATACATTTATGAATCTTTCCAATTTTCTGTGATACAATAGCCACATCAAGACTTGATGCAGTACAGCACAGAATTCTACCATACGCGGCATTGCGACCGCCTCAGAAAGGAACTGGACAATATAAAAATACCGCCGAAAAAGAAATTCAATCATACGCCTACGCAGCTGAAAAACCTGCTTATGGCAGCACAACGCTTTGAACAGCCTGCCATTGACAAGCTGTGTGCAGACTTCACTCCCTTAATCAACAAGGAGGCACATCGTCAGAGCGTATTTAATGCACTGGGAGAAGATGCCGTCAATATCGCCTGGGAAATCTTTCTGGAATTTATTCATTCCTACAAAGGCAATAATTACCGCCTGCTGCCGGGACTAATTCAAAAGCATCTGCATTACCGTCTTTTAGACAGGCTGCATCAAAAAGGCTGCCTGCTTGATTGTGATGCTCTGGATGCCGACGAAACCTTTGCAGATACGATTGCCGATAAGCACGATTATATTGCGGAAGCAGATACCAGACTAAGTATAAATGCTGCTGTCAGCAAGCTGTCTGACAAGCAGCAGACTGTCATCCGTGAGCTGTATCTGCATGACAAGGATATAAAAACATTTACCGGCAGTACCGGACTTAACGTACAGACATGTTATACACATAAAATGCGTGCTTTAAGTATTCTCAAAAAACAGCTTGCAGGTTAATTATTTTGCTCCCTCGCCTGAGGGAGCTTTTTTACGTTTAGTAGCATATAGTAATATTTGAAGTGGTAAACTTATTTTAGACACAGAGGGGGTATTTTTTGTACAGATAATATATAATGGAATACACCAATATATATATCACTGAACAAGGAATACTTCAGTCTAAACAGGAGGTTTACCATGAAATAC
>CDZY01011843.1_pt1 | contig 18255 bp, 12 predicted proteins | sample 557671 | NCBI WGS metagenome assembly CDZY01 (sample SAMEA3182091, study PRJEB8094) | gut metagenome | biome: human; feature: gut; material: Stool; isolation source: human stools | place: Canada | collected 2013-03-11
TATGTGGGTAAAAAGTTTCGATAAGCAAGAAAAAATAGAATGATAGATATCAGACTTTTAAATAATTTACTTGCTTGGATATGATAATACACTATCCGGGCAATCGTGTCAAGGAGTTTTTTATATTTTTTTATATAGTTATGAGTGTAGTGCCTGAGTAAATCATTTTTCTCTAAAACTATATACTATGCTCATGTCGTACAAAGCAATAACAAGGGAACCATTTTTACACAGTTCCCTTGTTTTCAATCAACATTTTATTTCTTTATTTTGACTTTTTTAACAACACTCCATTTCCCATACACTTTCTTTCCATCTACCAGTTTGTATGCTCTCACTCGAACAAAATAAGTCTTTTTCTTTTTCAACTTCTTTATCGTAACAGAGGTTGACTTGACCGTTTTTCTCTTGGCTTTTTTAAACTTTTTGTTTGGCGCATACTGAATCTGGTAACCGGAAATGTTTGTAAGTTTTTTCCAGGTGGCTTTCACTTTACATTTTCCAGATACTTTTAGTTTACTAAACTTAACCCGCGGTACCTTTGCACCTTCCGTAACACTTTTATTTTCATTTGTTACATTTTGGGGAACGGAAGTTGCTGTTTGTTTATTATCCGGCAAGTATCCCGTATTTGATGGTATTTCTGTTGATGGTACTGTCGGTGTTACCGTTGGTGCTATGGTCGGCTTTAAAGTTGGAATTACAGTTGGGCCAACAGTCGGCTTGACTGTTGGCGTCGCCGTCGGTTGTTTCGTTGGCACAGCAGTTGGCGTTACTATCAGTGTTGGCGTTGGTGTGGCAGTCGGTGCCACTTCCTTTTCCAACACAATGCTATTATTCCAAAGCTCATATTCCGTTTCTTCCTGTTCTACCTCCAAATACAATATCTTTGTTCCGGATATATCATTTCTTGTGGCTTTATTCCATATCTCCACAAGTGAAATATCTTTCGATTGTTCTGATGATAATGTTTCCAATGTTTCTGTATGTATTACATTACCGTTTTCTCCACCATCTTTAACAACAAAAGATACATTTTCTGCCTCGTTGCCACCATTATTGGTTACTGTTATTAAATCCTTATTTTTCGCTGTAACAGCAAGGTCACTTGTTACCGTTTCAATCGTTTGTTTCATTGTCAACTGCTGTTCAAATGTTTCATCCGATGTAACGGAAGCCGTAATATCCGAAGTAGTAAAGTCTGCCGGAACAGAAATCAGTATCTCCTGTTCACTCTGCATACCAGCAGCTAGTTTATCTACGAACGGCCCCTCATACAACACATTTCCGGAAGCATCTTTTACTGTAATTTTCACGTGGTTCAAATCGGTTGTACCGGTATTTGATACAGTAATCAAAATAGGATTTTCTTTGTCCGTACCAAAACTCAGAACATCATAAGCAATATTGGTAACCTCCGCCTGACTCCGTTTGGTCTCATTTTTATATTTTAATACCGTCGCACCATATGGATTTTCTTTTGAAGTATCCACTTCCTGCTCCGTATAAACAACTCCCGGTTCTTCACTATTTTTTAAGAGTGCAAAACCACTGACATAGCCCCCATCTTCGGTAAGCGCAGCAGCAACAGATTCCTCTCCTATCTTTTGTTTATAAATTTCGCTATTAAAATTATCCTGCCCAATCCAGTAGACGGCATCTTCATATACATCATACGAAGAACTGCAGACAATCCTCAAATTTTCTGTCTCCCCACCGGCATAACGCATAAGCGTTCCATCCTGAATAAAGTAAATCTTTCCATCGATGCATTTTACTGCCTGCATTCCGGTATCCGCAGTTGCGATTGTTTCACCATTTACCAAAAGAGTCTCCCCCTGAACCATAGCCAGTGAAAATTCGTCTCCAACATAACCATACGCAAAGTCACTGATTGTATCATCGGTACGGTATAATTCTTCCGGAGCAGACCAACTGTCCTCAGTCAATTTACTTCGATAAATCTTTGTCTTACCTTCTTCCAACAATGCATCACCAGAAGAATTTTCGCCCCAAACGGCATACAAATCTGTTCCGTCTGACGCAAACTGGTATTTATAACTCCATTTTTTTCCTGCTTCACGCAATGTAACAACCTTATCGAAAGTTTGGCTTTCTTCATCATATCTTACAACTTTTAATGCCAGGTGCTGCAGGATTTCCTCCTCGGACATATCTTCCGTGATTGCCACATCACTGTTTTCGTACATCACATAAGTAAATCCATTGTGAGAAACCATCTGTGCTGCCGTATCCAGCCGCCCCGTCTTGTCAACCGGTTTGCCATCACTCCATGCACCATTCTGATACAAACGGTACATCAATGTTGTCTGACCGCCGGCATTTTCCTCGGTATCATCCAAATAAGTCATAAGTGCCGTTCCATCCGCAAACGTCGTTATCGCCGGCTTTGCATTTTCATAAACAAGCGATTCCTGTGCCGAATCCAGCAAATTCTGACTCTTTTTAACCGATTGAATCTCTTTTTTTGTCACAGGCGCACTTCTCTTATACGTCATTTTGCTGATACTTTTTGTCGTCTTACCTAAGTTTGGATACAACTCCAATCGGGAAAACTTCCAGTCTTTATACCCTGACAATCCTGGCACTATCGTATCTGCCTGAATATAAAGTTTACCGGTCAGATAAGCCGACACGGAATTCGAAAAACTCCTCCATGGGAAAGAGGCTTTTCCACCGATTTCTCCCTCAATACCACCTTTTATATCAACAACTACCGCGTCCGCGCCCAAAGTGATATGCGGCTTGATTGCAAGATTTAACTCTCCACTTGGTGTAATGACTTTTTGCGGATTCATCGTAAGGCAGATTTTTCCATCGACGCTTCCGGAAACACCAAATTCCGAATACACAATCCACCAAAGCGGCACTTTTACACTTCCGCCGGCTTCCAGTGCCGCTGTCATGCCACCTTCTTCAAAGCCGATTACACTGCCATTATCATCTAATTTTAGTTTTACATACCCCACCGCATTACCATCTACATGAAACGCCGCACTTCCGTTTACTTTCTTTAACTTTCCTCGAAGTTTGGAAAACTGATTCCATAATTTCGTCGTATTAACTTTCCCACCACAAGATTTAACCAGTGATTTTACTTTCTGATACGATTCACGCCAATAGGTGTCATTCGGGTCTTTTTTCACAGTGGCACTATTATTCGACTTAATTCCTAATAATACTTCCGCCGTCTTGTTCTTGACATCAATATTCACTGTCATGTTAGCAGCATCGAAAAAGGATAAATCCATCGACATCTTTTGTTTAAAAATATTGAATGTATTGTTCCCAATACTGATTTCCGGTCCTTTTAATTCGGCTGATCCAAGGTTTGAAAAATTAGGCAATGACTTTTCAATATTGGTAATGTATTTCTTGTCTTCAGTGCTGATAACAGGCGTTGGAGTAGGCTTTGATGTCGGCGTAGGTGTTGGTGTCGCCTGCGACGAACCTCCTCCCCCATTTGCTGTAACTTTTCCTGCATAACTCCAAAGATTAGAAGAGGAAAGATTTAAATGCAAAGCGGGCCGAACCGCAAAATGATCATAGTTGACATCATAACCATCGTAAACGCCGCAGCCAATAAAATACACATAGGATGCATCATCACTAAGTCTGCCCGGCGACCGCAGCCACCAATCGTCGTTCCCCTCGTACTCCGTACCCATCCATGTCGACGCTCCGCACTCCTTTGCATATGCTGTATTTTTTGCTTCTCTTGTTTCACTGTCGGCACGAAACTCGCCATTAAATCCATAAACCGTATTACATGCTTCTGCAATGGACAAAAGATACACTTTATCTGTGGTATTTGCTCCACCTTCTGTTCCATAGTATGGATTATCCTCGTTCACAACGATTGTGTTCCTTATTGCAGCCTGTTCTGCTGATGTAAATGCCGTATTTAAAAATGTACCATTCAACCAGGTACGAAGAGTACACGTCGCCCATGTCACACTTGTACGTTCCTTGTTATACGGCTTTGCATCCAGATTTTTATCCGCCAGCAAAAAGGCATCATTTCCATTCACGGAAAGGACTCGCCATTTAATTGGCTCTTTTTGGTCATTCTGGTCAGCTTTTCCATCGCCATTTGTATAATTCTGCCAATATTTGCCAAAACAGATACAATCCCATGTTGTTACACCGTTTTCATTGGTAGTTGGGTTTTGCAAACTAACTGCGGCCTTAGCCGGAGTGGATTGTTCCAGCGTAATCTCGCACAGGGATAACACCATTACCAATGCAAGTAATCCTGCCAACAGGCGTTTTGTCTTTCTCTTCATAATGATTCCTCCTCAACTCAATGCTTCAACCTTCATTCTAAATCTCTAAAAGAAGCCCTTCTAATATGTGCCTTAAACGCACGGTTCCTGCTCTTACACTTTCTTTGGTTTCAAACACAATTTTATTTCCAATATTAACTACATATTTTCTTCCATATTTCTTAATTGCAATTGGAACAACCGGTTTTTGAGAAACTTGTGAAACATATACAGCCCCTTTTTTTAATGGCAGTAATAATTGTTGTGTCCGATTTCTAGTTCCTTCAGGGAATATCACAACATCTTCCCCATGTACGAGATTATGTATTAACACCGAAATAGCTTCTTCACAAGATTTTTTATCCTCTCGCTGCACAAATATGGTTCCAATATTTCGTAGAATTCCACCCCACATACCAGACTCACATTCCTTTTTTATTAGGAAATGTGGCATCCTATTTTTTAATACGATATGCATAAGTGGAATATCAAATGCTCTTTTGTGATTGCATACAAATACAACATTTTGATTTATAGGAAATTTTTCATATCCTCTTACATCAATTTTAATCCCCCACAAAATCACCCTTCCTATAATGCGCACTAATATTTTGCGAATTTTTTCACACCTTAACAGCTTAGTTTTATCAAAGGGTAATTCCACATAATAATCCCGAAGTTGACTTATATATGCTTCCTTATCATAAATTGTCATCTTTTCTATTTCATGAATGGATTTTCTGTCATCCCCATGTTCTTGTATCATTTCACTTCCTTCACCCTTTCATATAATTCCTTAAAACTATTTACCCTGCACACATCCAAATCATGACACTCCAGATTCCATGCAGCCGTATAACAAATCACCTGATTGTTTTTACGCACCTCATAAAGATTTTCCGGGCTGTCATCTACCATAACATCAATGTTGTTTTCCTTGCAGACGCGCAATTTATCCACTCCGCTGCCTTTTTCCTCGCAAAAAATAATGTCGTCATAAGTCATATGGTTTTTCCTTAACCAATGCCTTAACATCCAGCGGAATAATTTGCCGGTAATTCCGGTTTCTGTTGTGTGGACTCTGCTCGTTATAATTACAACTCGGTGTCCTTCTTTTCTTAATAAATTAACAACTTCCGCAGCATCTTCTGTCATCGGTTCTTTCAGACAATATTTCCAAATATACTTAATCCAGAAGGACTCTCTCTGTTTTTTCGTACATTCAAATACATCCTGTACCTCAAACATATCTGGATTTTTAATGGATATTCCATACTTTTTCTGAAAATATCTTTTTCCTTCCCTTAACTGAAACGTGCGAATATCCACTAAAACCCCATCCACATCTAATCCAATATTCATAGGTCTTCTCCTTTCAACTTTTTCTCTAACTGCTTAAACAATTCCTGTTCGTCACAATTTAATGGATTCAATGGCTCTTGTACCGTAATATTTAATGGATATCTTTTATGCTTCTTCCAATTAAACAATTTAGGAAACTTTTCATGCCTTGGATATATTTCAAATCCGCCCTCTATGTATATTGGCAATATAGAAATACCCGTATCCTTTGCAATTTTTATAACGCCTTTTTTTTAACGGAAGCAGACCACCATCACGGGAGCGGGCACCTTCGGGAAATATAATTGCATTTGACCCATTTAATAAATGTTCTTTCACGCAGTCAATCTCCGGGTGTGTTCCTCGTTCTCTTTCAACAGGAATGCACCGTAACAAACGAAAAAAGCGCTTAGAATCCAATCTCCGCTCTGCCGCTGCCAATGTCACAAATTCTTTTTTTCCTAATGTCTTTCCAAGAGCAGACAAAATCCATACGGGATCCAAATAACTCGTATGGTTCGAGCAAATAATATAAGTTCTCCCATTCTCGATATAATTTAATCCCGATATATTAAAATGCCATAAGAATTTTGCTGCTTTCAACAAACTACTCAATAATAGCTTATCTTTCTTCTTTTCCTTAATTACCTCACTTTGTTTCTCGTCCTTATTTAATAACAGGTACTTATGATAAAAATCTTTTTTTTCGTCCCTCTCACTCAAAGTTGGATAAAACTGTATTTTTAAAGGATATCGTCCTCCTTTCCGAATCATATGCGGAAGCTTTTGATTCTTCGGGTATATCTCATATGCTCCTTCAATCCTGACCGGCAATATAGGAACATCTGCCTCCAGTGCAATCTTTTCAGCACCGGATTTAAATTCACCTATTTCCCCATCCGTTGTTCTTGTTCCCTCCGGGTGAATCAAAATCACCTTGCCCTGTTGCAGACATTCAAGGACACGTTTCAAAGCAGGACTTGTATTTGCTCCTCTAGCTACCGGTATTCCACCCGTAAGCCTCAGACCTCTTCTGGATATACCGGAATCTAAATGCTCCTGTTTTGCCATGCAGCAAAAATCTTCAAGTTTTATTTTTTGCTTTCCCGCAGCCATAATCCACATCCCATCTAAATGACTTTGATGGTTTGCACAAATAATATAAGGTCCTTTCTGCGGTATGTGCTCCACACCGCTCACTTCAAACTTGTAAAACAACTTAGTAAACCAGCCAAACACCGATAACACAAATCGGTCCCCTATGTGCCGTTTCATTGGATATTGTTCCACATCATATGCCACGGTATTTTGAGCATTTTCTCCCTGATGCTCAATCATCTCACACAATTGCTTAACCGTTAATTGAGCGGAAATACGATTTGTTAAATCCACACCAAACTGTTTTTCGATTTCTACACATAGTTCAAACAAATTCAAGGAATCAATTGCTAAGTCATCCTCTAATACAGACTCCTCCCGAATCACTTGTTGTACACCAAATGACTGCAATATTTGTTCTAGCTGCTTATACGTATCCAGTTCTTTCTCAGGATATTCAATCTGGCTTTTATTTTCGCCCATCACCTGTTTATTACGCAGTTTATATCTTTGGACTTTACCAATGGATGACAATGGTATCTTATCAATAAACTGCACATCTGCAATCCGGTAATCACCGCCAAGTTCTTTTGACCGATTCATGAACTGGTTCTTTACCAAAGCGGTATCTTTTATCAAATCCTTTTCCAAGAAAAAAATTACTTCATCATAGCCGGCTTCCTCTACCGGAATACCTACGCATGCTGCCATAACATTTTCCGGGATACAATCCTCATACAAATTTTCTAACTGCTCAGGCGTTACTTTCTCTCCATTTCGAAGGTGAATACTTTCCTTACTTCTTCCGGTAATATATACATATCCTTTTGAATCACAATATCCTAAATCTCCTGTTTTAAAATATCCATCCTCATAAGCTTCTTCTGTTGCCTTTTCATCCCGGAAATATCCTTTCATATGACATGGCGTTTTTACCTGAATCTCTCCAATTCCATTTGCGTCCGGATTTTGAATCCGCACCGAAATTTCTGGAAACGATGTCATTTTCCCAATAGAATCCGATGGAAATCTGTCATAAACTGTTGTCGTAAGCATTGGCAGATTCATTTCTGTTGAGGCATATGTATTCATCCAGTAGTAACCCATCCTCTGAAAAAACAAACCAACTTCCCTGCTGCACTTTCCGCCACCAGTTCCTAAAAATTTCATCTTTCCACCAAATACCTGCTTATTTATTTTTCTAAAGAAGAAACTTCCGGCTTTGATATGTAATTTTTTATTTAACCAGCCACAAAGGGAAAGCATTTTCATTGCAAATTTTTTGTTATTTAACTGACTTACTATCTTCGTATAAAATGTTTCGTAAACTTTTGGTACCATTCCAAATGCATTTGGCTTGTACTTTTGGAATCCATCCATTAATTTTATTGAGTTTGTATTTTCGAGCAATCCAATCTGTCCTTCGCCCAAAAACAAAGCAAAAAAAACTGAAAAACCAGAAACATGAAACATTGGAAACACTAATAAGTACCGAATATTATTTGTTCCAAATGCACGAAGAAGTAACTCCGCTGATTTCATCTGTGCCTCATACGTTATCATGACACCTTTGGGTTCACTTGTTGTTCCTGATGAATATAAAATAGCAAACACATCATCGTCTCTGTCTTTTGATGGCTCTGAAAAGTATTTTTTATCAATAAACAAATCACCCGTTTTTATATTAAAAACCGGATATTTTTGTGTCCATTTATAAGCATACTTTTGATAAATTTCTTCATCACATACAATGCCGCTAATATCTGCTTTATCTACCAAAGAATCCAGTTCTTCCTCAGGAAGATTGGGGTTTAATACTACACTTACTACTTCTGAAATAGCAAGTGCAGTGACTGCCATACACCCCCATGGTGACATCGATGTTAATACAAGTACACGATCCTTTCTGCAAAGTGTACTCTTCCTAAATCTACCAGCTAATGATTCGCACTTTTGTCCAAAAGATTGATATGATAGTTCTTCCTTTGTTCCATCCGATTTAATATAAGACAAGAAAACTTTTTCTTTTTTATCTTTCCATGTACCATATATCTTTTGAATAAATAGTTTCCTCGCCATACTATCCGTTTTATTATTTAACATCCTGTTACCCCTCCGTTGTGCCATCATCATAATTCTGTGTTACACCAAGTTCCCCATCTACATAAATTCCTTCTGTTCCTATGTCATCAAATACCAGCGACTGCTCAAGTTGATCATTCTTCATTTTTTCCAATTCTCCTAAAGTAGACTCGCCAGTGGATCCAAACTCACCCGTCGAATATCCTAAAAAATATTCGGTTACCAAACCATCAGAATGAAAAGAACATATTTGATATATTTTTTGATCCTTACCCGCTATTTCATCATCCTTCAAAGTTCCAAAATAAGCAATAACATCCTTTTGAAACAATTCAGAAAATTTCATTGTGTTATCTTCTGCATTAATTCCGCCATTATTTACATCCGTATCACTTGCTCCTCCACATCCGGTCATTATAAGCATCTTACTGCACATGATAGCAAGTACTGAAAAGATTCTTTTCTTCATATTCCTCAACTCCGTTCCCGTTAATGTATAAGTTTTTCCTTCTTTATACATTTTTGTTTTGGCACAAACGTTTTCACATTTTGTTGCAGTTGATACACAACTTGCTAAAAACAAACCAATTAGCATTACATATAAATATTTTTTCAAACCATCTGTCCTCCATAATTTTCCTAATCTATCAACCAATTAACCACCTGACTTTTGTCAAGTTCCAACCCACACCATTTGCCTTTCCAATCATCACTGCTGCAAAAAGCATTTTCTGCGGTCATTTCTTGGCTAGAATTTTTCTGATTATTTTTAACTACAACACGCACTTTTCCAACTGTCTTGTATACCCATTTATTGTTACGGTCATAAAGAATTAAATTAGGATATGTCAATAATGTTGTGACCGGACTCAGCATATAACTCCACTGCTTACTTTTGCTATTTAAATACAAGTAATACGAAGTGATACATGTACCTTCATTAAATTCTTTCTTTACGATCCAGTTTTTCCCCAACGCCTTAATTTTTCCACTTTCTAATTGCTTGCGTTGTTTCGATGTCCTTACTACATCTACTGGACATCTGCCAGTACCTTCTAAAACAATCTTATCATCCTGCATTTTTGTCGAATTTATCTTTAATTCAAGTATTTTTTCCTTTCCGTTAGCATTAAAAAGATTTGTAATTTTTTTGCTTTTCACTTTGCAAAGGAACTTATCTCGATTTTTGTGTGTATTTCTATGATACCCATAGACTACTCCCTTGTTCTTTTTAAAGAAATTTTTGTACTGCTTTTCTGAAATCCATTTTCCATTTAATTGAGGTTTTCGTACTGTACATGAATCGTCGTACCAACGATATCCAATTTCGCCTATTTTCTTCAGTTTTCCCTGCTTATTGATGGCATACATGGAATTATTATTACTTGTTCCACCATCATAAAGTATCAAACATTTTTTGTTCGGCAAATAAGACACATTCTGTTCTCCTTGTATTATCACACTGTTTCTTTTCGTGGTATTCGCTAATTCTTTTACTTTTCCATCTCTATATGTAAAAATACAATTTAAGAATTTACTTTGCTCATATACCGAACCAGTTAATAATTCCGGGACGCCGTCCTTATTTATATCAAGAACGATAAAAGCATTATCTTTACTGGTATCTGTGGATTGTAGATATTTGGCATACGCTTGTTTTGCCTGTTGTGCTTTCGTTTTCGCATAAAGAGTTGTATTACACAAAGCAATGCAAAAACCTGCAAGTATTACTAAAAATAGAATCTGTTTTGTTTTTTTCATGATTTAATTTTCCTCCATCTCTTTTTATTTACTACTTACCACGAAAATTCCTTATTGCAAAATGCTACAAACATTAATACGGTTTTACCTACAGAGATCAGATCTCTGTCCTTTAATTTCTGCGGATTAAGAAGCAACTCATCATTTATATGAACTAACTCTTTCGATTCTCCCATGTATACAACAAATTCCACATTTTTCGCATCATAAATAACACTGACATGGCGATTTCTCGACACATGGCTGTCTTTAATCAAACAGATATCCATATTGGGATTTCGTCCAATGTAATTTATTCCCTCCTTTAGTGTAAAAGAATCTCCTTTGTGAACTCCATCAATTGCCACCAGCCAGCCTACAACCGGATTATAATCATACGCACTTATTGTTTTTCCCATATCCTCAACAGGCACTTTTGTTTCATTATAATCGGTACTTTCTTTTTCTTCTTTTTTTTCGGTCTCTGTTTCTTCTCCAAACAAAGAAAAATTCCAGTCATCTTTCTCGCTAATAGGCAGACTCTTTTCCTCATCCTTCGCTATTTCTCCACCATTCGATTTTTCATTTTTCGAAATAGCAGCTTCTTTTTTACAATGTGGACATTCTGAATACTTGTCTGCATCATAATAATGATTAAACTCACATCTGGTTAAATTCATAATTTACCTCCAAACTTACTTATTTTTCTGTATATTTATATACCGTTCTTGTCTTGGTGCAGGCATATTCTTTCGAACTCGTCGTTTTGCTCTTGCTATCAACCCACTTTTCAGAACCCCAATTTCCTTTTTTCGCTTTACGGGTTCCTTTTTGGTAATAATAGTACAATGTGTATTCATTTACCTGTCGTGTACCATCATGAACATATGGATATGAATTCTCGCTATCACCACTCAGATGATACCGATTATAATTCCACTTTGGTGGTCCCGCTGCCGCCCAAATTTGCGATACCGGATACCACCCTGTTGTATAATCAAGCGAATATCCTTCACCTGCACTATCTTTAAAATTCTTTCCGTTCCACCAGCGTTTCAAAAACCATTCTTCATGAGAACCTGTGACTTCATTGACTTCTTTCACATAGCGCAACGTATCACTTTCTTTTTGCTTTGCAGTAAATTTTACTGTATCACCCCACTCTGTATATTGTTCGATGGTTCTTGATTTTTCATAATACTGTTCCTTCGTTTCCACACTATACCATTGTGAACTGAACCCTGTTTCTTCTGTCCATCCATCCGGTGCCTGCTTTCCTTTACTAACTACCAGATTAACTGTATCGCCTTCCGTTGTTTTCCCAGTCTTGCTTTGACGTATTATCTTTCCTTCCACAACGGAACTATTGAACTCATATGAACTCGTATAGTTTAACTTACTGTTTATAAGCACACTTCCTGCTTCTGACAATGTCTGGCCTGTCACATCCGGAATGTCCACCCCAGCTGCTGTCTGTGGTACTGAATTCGACGATGCCGCAGTTGGTTTTGCCTTCTCTTTCGTATTATTCTTCTTTTTTCCCGTGTTTGCTTTGTCTTGCTTTTTCGACTTTGCATTACTATTTTCTGATACTTTAGGCGGTTTTGTCGGCATTGCCTCCGGAACATTTTTCTCGATTTGTTCCAGTTTATCTTTGTCTATCTTCACCGTCTTTGACCCCTTGCTAACCACCAATTTCAGAATCGTCTTATAATTCATCATCTGCCCTGGTTCTATGCTTTGTGAGATAATTCGCCCTTCTGGAACATTTTTACTTTCCTTTTCTTCCCAGGATGCTTTAATTGATTTTTTTGCCAATAACTCCGTGACTTCTTTCTTATCTTTGCCAAGATATCGATCTACTAGAATATCACTTCCCGCACTAACCGTAACATCAACGATAGTTCCCTGTGCGATTGATTCTCCTTCCGCCACACTTTGCTCCAATATAATATTCTTAGGTTGGTCACTATACATTAATTTAATTTTACGGATTGTAACTGCGCTCTGTGCCGCTGTTGCTTTTGCATCTTGAAATGCTTGTCCGATAAGGTTCATCATATTTACAGATTGTCCACTATCATAAGATCCTGCTGCTGCAACTTCTAATGTAAGTACCATTCCATTATTTACTTCTGTTCCCTCTGCTATTTCATTTCCTGAAAGCAGCTGTCTTAAAACTGTATTTTCTGCTGCCCCCGCAATTTGCTGTGCATCTGAAACAGGTTCCATCTTTATCTGTAGATCTGTCAATCCTAATTCTTCGATCATTTGCTTTGCTGTTTCAAAATCAAATCCAACAACATCCGGCATTTGCTTTTTTATGCTCCCGCAACTTATTGATAAGTATACCGGTTCCCCCTGTTTGAGTTCCGCATTTGCTCCGGGAAGCTGATTATAAATACAGTCTTTCGCAATTGTGTCGTCTTCTACATAGTTTGCATAGACACATTCAAATCCGGCCTCTTCCAGTGTTTTTTCCGCAACCGCTTTGCTGTCTCCCACTACAAATGGTACTTCCGTCTTTGGTTTGAAAATAGACAGTATACTGCCAAACGAGATAATACCGGTAATTAAAAGCATAATAAAAGCAATGACACCTGCGCCTCCCACTCCACTTGCGATTTTTGCCCATAAAGGCCATTTTCCTATATCAATTTTTCGTTGTTTCACAAAATTCCATTTTGTATTTTCATCCGATAACTGCTTTTTAAATTCCTCACAGCTTTGTGTTCTATTTTCCACTTTACGGTTCAACGCGTTCATAACCGCATTTTCAACATTCTTCGGTATTCCCTTTATCCCTAATTTGGACGGTCTTTTCAGCAAATCTTTTCCTTCCCGCTCCATTGCATCCTGCGGCACACAACCAGTCACCATTGTATAAAAAGTTGCCGCAACAGAATATAAATCCGTCCAAGGTCCCTGATCTCCTCTGCTTCGATATTGTTCTTGTGGAGCATATCCTTCCTTTATGAGCACCGTCAGACTTCGGCTGTGTCGCGTTGTTGCAAAACGAGATGCTCCAAAATCAATCAGTTTTACCTCCCCTTCTTTTGTGAGAAAAACATTATCCGGAGCAATATCTCGATGTATAATCCCTTCCTTATGAATTTCCTGCAACGCATCCAGCAACGAATCCATAATTCTTTTTGCTTCATTGTATTCTAATTTTCGATAAGGATCCTGCGATGTATTTCCCTCCGTCAAATACTCTTTTAATGTTTTTCCCTCCAAATATTCCATTATAATATACGCTGTTTTATTTTCCTCAAAACAATTATAAAATTTTACAATTCCGGGAACTGTTTTAAACTTCAGAAGCCTTCTGGCTTCTTCGATGAATTTTTGTATTCCTGCCTGAAACTGCTCCTCTTTTTCTCCCGGATAAATTGTAATATCCTGCATTCCTTTTACCCTTGTTGAAAATTCCTTAGGTAAATATTCTTTAATGGCTACTTTTCTCTCCAATTCATAATCCCAGCCAATATACGTTGTACCAAATCCGCCCGTCCCCAATACATTTCCTACTATGTAATGTTTATTAAGTATCGATCCCGGCTCCATATAGTAGCTTTCTTCTTCCACCGTACCTTCAATATATCCACAATATGGGCATATTTCATACTCATCCTCATATTGTTCCATACAATTCATACAAAATTTCATTTTCTGTTTTCTCCTTCCAATTTAGTTTTCCTTAATTTTATTCAACACCTGATTATAAAAATCATTTATATCCGTATATTGATTTATAAAAATCATTTTCGCCATATTTTCTTTCAAAAAAGGCATCTTTCGTACCATCATATTTTGAAAGTAATTTTCATCAAAAACTTCTTTCAACAATGGTGCTGACTGACTTTGTCGCTCCGCTTCTACCGTAAAATATGATCTTTGGCAATTTCCCTCCAAAAAATAGGCAAGCAGCACATTAGCGCAATCTTGTTCTTCCTTTTTTGCCTTTTGATTAATACACCAATAATCTGAAAAACAGCCAAATTTTTTCTCTGATTGAAATGGTTCTATCTTAACATTCCCTGCATTAATAACATGATCAATCACGATGTTATCTGCATTTGTATTCTCAAAAAACTGATAATAATAATCTGTTCCCGCAATCAGATATTGACTTGCTCCTGTCTGAAACTCATTTAATGCCACTTCAAACCCTTTTGTACATTGAGTTTCCAGCAATTGTATTTTCTGTTCATCTGAAAGCTGAGGAGCATCTTTTTTTTCATACAAAACGATTTCAATATACCCCGTAGGAGTTTTGTTAAAATTTTGAATCATTTTGTGCATTTGATCCCAGTAATAATAGTCCTTATTATCTAAATATTTTTCAAAACACGTAGGTACTGCTAATTCATTTTTATCCTGTTGCTGCCATCCATGTTCTAAATAAAGTACCGGCATATCTCCCAGACTTATATGGTTTTCTATTTCTTCCGCATATTGTTCATAAGATGCTGTCTCTATCTCAACCATAACATGTGGATAATTTTCTTTAAACTCAGACACCATATTTTTCATATGCGAGAGGGTATTTTCCTCGCTATACAATGGATTGGATTCAAATACCGGTACACATACTTCGATAGATGCTTCCGGCAGTTCTGCCGCAATTTTTTTATTGTTAAACATTCTGATTCCGACAAAAATTCCGCCTGCTAATAATAAACATACCAGTCCGCCTGTTATAATCCGCCTCTGCTTTCTCCGAAGCAATTCCTTTTTGGGATCAAGCGGAGCCGTTTTCCCTTGTAATGCCTCTTTAAATTCCTGCATCGTCTGAAACCGCATCCCCGGAGTGATCGCCATTGCACGCAATATTGTATTAGATAATTGCTCTGAAATATCCGGATTAATATCTTTAGGAGCTTTTAGTGTATCATTTTTTGCAATCGCTCCCTGTTTCAGGGAGGCACGATTGGATGCTTCATCGGGCATTTGTCCGGTAATTGTACGATAGAGTGTTGCTCCAAGCGCATAAACATCCGTATAAGTTCCCTGTTCCTTGTCTGTTGAATACTGTTCCGGGGGAGCAAATCCCATTTTTAATACCTTGGTCAATTGCTTATCCTTTTCTGCCAAACGTGCTGCCCCAAAATCAATCAATTTAATTTTCCCACCGATGCAGATGTAAATATTATCTGGTGCAATATCCCGGTGAAGGATATTATCTTTATGTAATTCTGCCAAAACATCACAGATCTGAATTGTTATATCTACCGCTGTCTGTATGTCTACCCGCTCCCCCAGTTCTTCCGTACTCTTTATGTATTCTTTCAGCGTCTGTCCTTCCAGAAATTCCATAATAATATAAGCAGTTCCATTTTCTTCAAAATAATCCATTATACTTACTATTGTTTCATACCCATCATACTTTGACATGATTTTGGCTTCCCGTAAAAAACGTTTTTTTCCTAATTCATATTCTCGTTCTGCTCTTTCATTTTTTACCGGATAAACTTGTGTTTTTCCCGGCTCGCGTGTTATCAATCCACTTGGAAAATACTCTTTTACAGCCACCTTGCATTTTAGCATGGTATCCCATCCTGCATATACAACACCAAATCCTCCATACGATACTACCGTTCCTACAATATATCTTTCCTTCAACTCTACGCCTGGATTCAAATGAAATCCCTCGATAGCAGGAGTTCCCTGTATAAAACCGCAATACGGACACTCTTCGTCAAAGCCTTCATATTCTTTCATGCAATTTAAACACCTTATCATTTTACTTCCTCTTTTCCTTTTTCTATTTCTATTGCAATAACCGTCGTATTATCAAAATTCCGGATTTGCTTCTGTATTGCACCGGAAATAAGCCTTTGTGCCAGTGTTTCTCCTTTGGGGGATTCTTTTTTCCCTAATGTTATCAGCTCCTGAATTTTATTCGTGGGAAGCGCCTTATACAACCCATCACTGCACATTATAATTTTATCGTTCGCCTTTATTTCAATTGCTATATTATTTTGATCTATTTCATTTTTCTTTGCTAACCCCAAATAACTTGTCAATGCTTCTGCCCTCTTATCCTGGCAAAAGGACTCATAATCACTTTTACTTATGCTTCCCTCTATACAATATTTTTTTAATTGTTCATTGACATTATGATCGGTACTCAATTGCATAAGTTTTTCTTTTCTATACAAGTAGACTCTGCTGTCCCCTACCGATACATACCACATTTTATTTTGTTGGATAACCACACCTACAAGTGTTGTTCCGGCTGTTTTTAGCTCGTCTTTTTCCATTTGCAGATGCACTATTTTTTCATTAAGGTTTTCTACTTCTGTTCGAAGATTCTCTGCCACGGTTTCATTCAATCCGATATTGATCAAATCATATATAAAACACCTTGATGCAATTTTACTTGCCTGTCCGCCTCCTTTACTGCCTCCCATTCCGTCACACAGTACTGCGATCATTTGAGACTCTTTTTGAACTACTCTTGCTTTATCTTGCTGTTCCTCACGATTTCCAATTGAAGTCGCTGTACTTACAACGAATTTTAGTCCTTTCTCCATCTTCCTGTTTCTCCTGTTTATCGGATCCATACTGCTATAGCAGAAAAATTATCCATGTTTAAATTCTCCCCATTTTCTAATATTTTCTGCTCCATTTTACTTATCCATTCCTCAGGTGATACTGCTTCTTTGAGAAACTGAATCATCTGTTTTTCATCAATCAATTCCCAAAAACCATCTGTACATAGCAAAAAACTCTGGTTTTTCTTTTTCTTTATTTTTTTAGCCAATTCATATTTAGGAACCGTCCATTGTGTTCCCATTACCCTTAAAACACGATTGCGATCCGGATGATGCCGGATATCCTTTTCTTTAATTTCTCCAGAAGAAACCAGCATCTGAGGAACACTATGATCATAGGTATGTTTCATCAGTCGATTCCCTTTAAAATAATAAAGTCTGGAATCTCCAATATGGCCCCATTGAATTTCATTTTCTCCAATGACCAATATCACTTCCGTTGTTTTCATCTCATTTTCTGCTTTTTCCTTTTTTTGATACTTCAAAAGTTTTTCCTGACTTGTTGAAAACGCTTTCTGAAGAAAATTTCCTAAATCCTTTGTACTATGAAACATATCCAAAGTCTCTTTCACAACCAATTGGGATGCCAGTTCACCTCTTCCATGTCCGCCAAGTCCATCTGCCAAAGCAAAACACGAGCATTCACTGCATTGTCTTTCTCCTACATAATCCTCATTATTCTCTCTGTTCCCCTGATTCGTAAATAATTTATATATTACCTTCATCACGTTCTTCCCACCTTTCTCTGTGAAGTGCATCTAACAATTTAATATATGTCTCGTGATCCTCATTTACAAAGCCATGGTGTACTATATTTCCTATATCTTCCTGATTAAAAAAATAGTATCTCGCATTACCGACCAGACCAACCGGATAACGGGTTGCCACATAATCTCTCTGTTCTTTTTTACTATTCTCTACGTCCATACCTATAATGCAAAACAACATATCTTCATGTTCCTGTAATTGTACAATGGTACCAATTGGTAAATATTGTTTCATTGTTATAATCCGCCTTTCTGCTTCGCGAAAGTCACCAATAGAATCATGAAAATATTAGTTTCTCTCGCTACGCTCGTTTCTATTTTCCCTTCCTCTTGATATTTGATATAATTCTTTTATAAGACTGACACACTACAGAACACGTG
>CDZY01012199.1_pt1 | contig 17889 bp, 23 predicted proteins | sample 557671 | NCBI WGS metagenome assembly CDZY01 (sample SAMEA3182091, study PRJEB8094) | gut metagenome | biome: human; feature: gut; material: Stool; isolation source: human stools | place: Canada | collected 2013-03-11
ACATAACTCTGAATAGGCATTTCTCTATAAACTTTGTATGAGAAGAGTTCAACACAGTCTGGAGCCGAGATGCTATTCTCTTTTAAAAACATATGAAAGTATTTCAGGTAAAGCAGGATGTTGTGGAGTGATGCAGCCTTCACATCAGATGCAGTTTGAAGAATAAAATCTTTAACTGCATCAACAGACACATCTGCTAAAGAAGAAAAACCACGACTTTCGAGATAGAAGAGATACTTTCTGACCACCCAACGTACATCATCACGTGTGTTAGGACCATAGTTTTTCCAACCAATGAATTGATCAATAAGGCGCTCATTTTCTGCACTGATTATATAAGTAGTCCCATGCTTGTTTGAGCGAATCCGAAGTGTTCCAGTAGTAAAAAACTCATCCATCTTAGAAATGGTAGATTTGATTTGACGGACGTAATGGTCAGTGATTTCCCCACGTTTACAGCGTTCAATGTTATAAGAAAGATATTCAGCAGATGACGCAGGTGAATAATAAACTGTTCCAGTGGCTTCATAGAAATGAACTACATGCATCATGTTGGGGATAAAGTTTCTGTAAATAGTCTGTTTACTATACCCAATCCGCAGCATTTCATCAGTAAGCCTTTTAACAAGTTCGTTGATAGTTACTTTTTGTTGTTCCATGGCGTTTAGCCTCCTTTCTGTTGCTAGACATAAGTCTGCTAAAACCATGGTATCAGTTAGAGAATGAACAAAAAAGTTATACCGAAGATTAATGGTATTCGAAGCATTTTTGCATCGGAAACACTGCCAAGCTTAGAAAAGTTATACCGAATTCTTGAAAGGAAGTCCTTAATAAATTGGGCTCTGGCAAAGAATTCGGTATAACTATTTTTTCGGTATAACCAATTTGTGAAATAGCATTTGGAGAATGATTTTGGAAAGCCAGTGTTCAAATTGAGAAAGCGTTTTAAATTTGCAAAATGTAAAGAAGGAAGGATTGAGGTTATGGAAAAGTTAAAAAAAGGACAAGTATCTGAAAGAAACGTCATGGAGGATGCGGGTATTATGCTAAATAGTGATTATTGTACTGGTGAAGAAAAGTTTACTTTTTTCAGATTACCAAAATGCTTGGTGGATGATGTGTGCTTTGCGGAGTTATCAGTAGATGCAAAGCTTTTATATGCATTCTTTTTAGATCGAGTTTTATTGTCAATAAAAAATGGATGGATTGACAACCAAGGGAGGGTGTTTATCTATTATTCAATAAAAAATATTTGCGAGGATTTGAATTGTGGAACTCAAAAGGCATGCAAGTTATTGGATGAATTGGAAAAGGTGGGAGCACTTGAACGGAAGAGACAGGGATTGGGAAGACCTAACAAGCTGTACCTTAAGAAAATGTTTTGAGAAATAGCCATACCGTAAAAATCAAAATACAAAAGATGGAGAAATCACAATTAAGAATTTTGATTTTGACGCATACAGACTTTTGGTATTTACAGGTTTTGAACAGTTAAAATCAAAATCTAATAAGACTAATAATAACAATACTAATTTTAATAATATCTATCTTATCCTATCAGGAAGTGAAGAAACATCACTATGGATGGGATACGATGGATTTCAATGACAATGTCAGAAAGGATTTTAATTATGGTTAAGAATAAAGTGGTTTTAAAAGAAAGAGATGTATGGAGTGATTTGGCAAATTTTATTGGAGAAATGGTAGCAAAGTATGCGGAAGCAATGGACTTGGATAATTTGCCTGATCCGGATTTTTATCTTCGTAGGGAAAGAATAAGACAGTTGTACACGGAGCTATATAAAGAGAAGAATATAACAAAGTTCAGAAATACAAAAATCTCTATTGAAAGAAAAGTTGCAGCATGATACTATAACCGTATAGACGGATGAACAAATTTATAAATACGGATATGCACGGAATGTTGATGGAGGAAAAATCATGATTATCAGTGAAAGAATTTTTTGTGTGATGGAGCAGAAGAGCATAACGCAGTTGGAACTCTCAAGAAGGACCGGGATTGCAACAAGTAACATCAGTGACTGGAAGAAGAAAAAGACGAATCCCAAAGCGGACTGTCTGTTGTCTATATGTGATGCATTGGAGATTACTCCCGAACAGCTTTTGACTGGAAAAGGAATTGATCCGGAATATAAAGATGCAGATATGGATTATGAAGTTACCAGGTCGGATATTAAGATTTTAAAGCAGATTCACAGCCTTGGAGATGCGCAGTATAAAAGATTGATGGCGTATATGAAAGCCTTGCAGAAGTTGGAACAGATGGAGAACATGGTGGAGGAATAGAGATGGCAAATAAAATAGTTAGGGAAATTATTCACGCAAAAGGAATTGATATTGGGATTTACACGAAAGATTTTGAAAATGAATATATTTCGTTGACAGATATTGCAAAATATAGAAATGATAATGATCCCAGATTTGTCATTCAGAACTGGATGCGAAACAGAAATACAGTTGAGTTTTTGGCTGTTTGGGAAGAACTTCATAATCCAGATTTTAACCGTGTGCAATTCGAGGCGGTTAGAAGTGAGGCAGGATTAAACAGGTTTGTTATGACGCCAACCAAATGGACTGAACAGACCAATGCTATTGGAATAGTGTCAAAAGCAGGCAGATATGGTGGAGGAACTTATGCACATAGCGATATTGCAATGGCATTTGCTACATGGATTTCTCCGGAATTTCAACTGTATATTATGAAAGATTACCGCAGGTTAAAACAAGATGAAAATAGTCGATTTTCATTGGACTGGAACTTGAACAGGGCTTTATCAAAGGTGAACTACCGTATTCACACAGATGCGGTGAAGGAAAATTTGATTCTACCAGAGCTAACACCAGAACAGATTGCTTATACATATGCCAGTGAAGCAGATCTTTTAAATGTTGCTTTATTTGGTCAGACTGCAAAGCAATGGAAAAATAATAATCCGGGTAAAAAGGGGAATGTGCGTGACGATGCAAATTTAAATCAGTTATTGGTGTTGGCAAATATGGAGAGTTATAATGCTATTTTAATTGAGCAGGGGAAATCTCAATCAGAAAGACTTATATTGCTTAGAAATTTGGCAATTAAGCAGATGGATACATTATCCAGTATCAATTTATCAGCGGTTTCGGCACTTCCTGGAGGTGACATGTAATTTGTTGAAAGAAAAAACCAAAGTATATTTATATACCCGTGTCTCAACAGCGATGCAGATAGATGGTTATTCACTGGAAGCACAGAAAACCAAAATGAAAGCCTTCTGTGACTATAATGAATATGAGATTGTTGGCGAGTATGAAGATGCAGGGAAATCCGGTAAATCCATAGAAGGAAGAATTGCATTTAATCAGATGATGGATGATATCAAATCGGGAAAAGATGAAGTATCTTATGTTCTTGTATTCAAACTGTCCCGATTTAACAGAAATGCGGCAGATGTACTTGCCACACTACAGGTGATGCAGGACTTTGGAGTTAACTTAATTTGTGTAGAGGACGGAATTGATTCATCTAAAGATGCCGGTAAGCTTATGATATCTGTGCTGTCAGCTGTGGCGGAGATTGAGCGTGAGAACATTCGTGTTCAGACTATGGAAGGCAGGATGCAGAAAGCCAGGGAAGGTAAATGGAACGGTGGTTTTGCACCATATGGATATTCTCTCATTGATGGAAAACTGGAAGTCAATGAGGAAGAAGCAGTTGCCATCAGAATGATATTTGACCAATATGTAAATACGGATTTGGGTGCAAATGGAATTGCAAAGTATCTTGAAAATCATGGAATCCATAAGATAGCCAGACAGAATGGTAAAAATCCGTTATTTGATGCTGCTCTTATCAGAAGGATTATACAGAATCCGGTTTATAGTGGCAAAATCTCTTATGGAAGAAGACGGACAGAAAAGGTTCATGGTACAAGAAATGAGTATAGGCAGGTTAAGAAAGACGATTACCTGTTAGTAGATGGTCTGCACGAAGCTCTTGTATCAGAAGAAGTATGGGAGCAGGCGCAGGTCAAGGTGGCGGCACAGGCTAAAAAGTATGAAAAGGTCAATCGTGACAAGAGAGAAAAGATTCATCTATTATCAGGAATTTTGAAATGTCCTGTCTGTGGCGCAGGAATGTATGGCAATAAGGCTATTAAGAAACGCAAGGATGGAAGCAATTATAAGGATTTTTATTATTATGGTTGCAAACACCGTAATATGACCAGAGGCCATAAGTGTGATTACAGAAGACAGGTGCATGAAGAGATGTTGGACGCTGCTGTTGCAGAGGTGATTAGTAAACTGGTTAGTAATCCTAAATTTTCGGATTTAATCCGCAACAAGATAAATATGGAAGTAGATACTAGTGCATTAGATCAGGAAATAGAAAATTATAAAATACAATTAAGAAAGCTATATCATAATAAAGATACTATTTTATCAGATATGGATTCTCTTGATTATGAGGATTAGCATTATCAGCGAAGAAAAACAGATTTAGAGAACCATTTGTACAAGACTTATGATAAAATAGATGATGCAGAGGAACTGCTGGTATCTGCAAAGGCTAAGAAACATTCTCTGCTGGCAGATAAGATTACAGGGGATAACATTTACAAGGCACTCGTGTTCTTTGATAAATTGTATGCTCAAATGAACGAAGCAGAGAAACGGGAGTTCCTGTCGCAGTTAGTGGATAATGTGCAGATTTTCGAAGAACGCAAAGAGAATGGTCAGTGGCTGAAATCTATAGAATTTATGTTGCCGATTATAGAAAAAGAGTTTACACTAAGTTTGGACAATGATACACAAAATGAGACGGTAGTTCTTTTGTCCCAACAAAAAGCGGATGATTATGTTGAGGTGGAGTTGGAACAGGATGAGTTGGATTTGACTTCAGCGGAGAGTAAGGCGACTTATGCAGAGATTAAAGATTATGTGCTGAAGGAACATGGATTGAAGGTGTCTAATCTCTATATTTCACAGGTAAAAAGGAAATGTGGAATAGAGGTTGGGGAGAATTATAATTTGCCGAAATTGGAAGAGAGTAAGCAATCTCAATGCCCAGTGGAGAAGGAAAAAGCGATAAAGGATGCGCTGGAGCATTTTGGGATGATTAGGATATAAAAAGGTTGTTAATAAAGGTTTTATATCACACAAGGAGGAAATATGGATATTAAAAAAACAGATGTCTTTGGTGGCATAGGCGTTTTAGCTATTCAGATGATTGCTAATGGAATATTATATGCTTTTCAAAAAAACAATATGTATTTGGTCATAGGGATAGTATTTGCTCTAATTGTTTCTGTTTTTGTCGTGATTATTATTAACTTAAATAGAAAACTTAAGAAGCAGGAAGAGTATTATAATGAAGAGATTGAAAAGTTGGGAATTGATGACTTAAAGAAAGAAAAAGATGAATTGCTAAAATCGATGGAATATCTAAAAGAAAGAATATCTGATGTAGAACATGAAAGGGATGATATAGAACAAGAAATCGAAAGATTGGAACAAGAGTTAGAATTATTTAAAAATAAGTGTGAATATTACATAAATACAGTTTCGGTCAATAGAAAGATATTATATTCATTAAAGAACAAGAAAAAATATGAGAATACAGAATTGCAAACATTAATCTCAGAGATAGAATATATTTTTAGGGACGACGTATTTTCAAAAACAGCAAAAATGAATACAAGTATTTTTCAGAAAGATGGGCAAGAGTTGTATAGAATTTTAGTATCCACTAAACATTCGCCAGGAACGATAGATAAATTGAGGCTAGATAAAAATTCTTTGGTTGGAACAGCATTTAGCGAAAAAAGAATTATCTATTGTGGTGACATTAATAATAGAAGAGCAGATGTACCATTTGTTGAGTTAGATGAAAGTAGACAGTATCACTCTATATTAGCAATACCACTGATAGTAGATGATTCTACGGAATTTGTTTTAGTAATAACATGCACAAAGATAAATTGTTTGGAAGAAACATACAATAAATACCAAGATGTTCTTCAGAGATATTTAGAATTGCTATGCATTTTATTATTTATATCTTCAGATAAGGAGGAAGTGTAATGATAAGAAAAGAGAATTATTTAGAGGTTCCCGAAAGAGAAATTCCTATAAACATAATTCAATATGAAGAAGATGATATTCTCTTATTACAGAAGTTGTATTCTGATTGGATGAATTTAAATGAAAAAATTAAGAGAATAGGTGGAAGACCAAGTATCTTACCACCAGAATTTGTAGAAGCACTAGTGGCATGCAAGATGGGATATTGGAAAATTGATGATATGCGTCTTGGTTTTGACTGCTTTGATCCGAATGCTCCAGAAGGGAACAATCGGATTGAAATAAAGTACGCAACAGGACGAACGGATTTATCGAGTTTTTCAGCAGAAATCAAATGGGATAGGCTAAATTTTGTAAAATTTTATATTGAATCACCAGAGGATTGTTATTTTGAAGTTTATGATATTGACATTCAAATGATATTTGAAGAATCAGAACGTTTTGGTAGATATATGTACGATAGACGAGGATTTCGACCACGTATTAGTGTTATTAAGGAGTTAATTGAGCGTGGAGTATATAGAGAAAAAAGAGAATTTTCATTGTTTTAGCTTGAATTGTTCATATACAGAAATTTAATATGATTATAAATGTGAAGAGCTGAAATGGAGTTGGATGAACTGGATTTGAATTCAACGGAAAGTAAAGCAACTTATGCGAAGAATAAGGATTATGTCTTAAAGGAGCATGGGTTGAAGTTTTCTAATCTGTATATTTCACAGATAAAAAGGAAATGTGGAATTGAGGTTGGGGAGAACTATAATTTGCCTAAGTCGGAAGATAGCAGACAGTCACAGTGTCCGGTGGAGAAGGGAAAGGCGATAAGGGATGCTTTGGAGCATTTTGTGATGGTGTAGAGAGGTAAGCATATGGAATTAAACTATACGGTGTATAAGTATGATGGCAGTAGGAATGCAGTTGTTATGACAGATATGGACGGCAAGCAACTTGTAATTGACTGTGACAAGGCAGAGACGCAGGTTACGTTTGACGAGCCGGAGGATGTAGGAATCCTTGCCAGACTTGCTTGGGAAGAGCCTGCGAGTTATGTAAGTGTTGCAGTGCGTCCAGGCGGATTGCAGGATTATGTGGATGTGTGGAATGAGTTGAATTAAAGGGATATACACATATGTGTGGAATTACATCTGATCAGTAATGCAAATTGATTGGAGGAAGAATATGAATATAATATTAGAAAAATAAATGGCAATGAATATAAGTTGATGAACGACTTTTTGTACGAGGCAATTTTTATTCCTTAGGGAGTGGAAGCACCACCGAGAGAGATTATTAATGCACCGGAATTACAGGTTTATGTGCAGGATTTTGGAGCACAGAAAGATGATATTTGTTTTGTTGCAGAAGTAGAAGGGAAAATAGTTGGAGCAGTTTGGGTTCGCATCATGGATGACTATGGACATGTGGAAGATGGTGTTCCGTCCTTTGCCATATCTCTATATAAAGAATATCGTAGACATGGTATCGGAACAGCAATGATGAAACAAATGCTTACAGAGTTGAAAAGCAGGGGAGTAAAGTGAAAAAAATTAATGTCGTAGCGGCTATCATTTGTAAGAATGATTTGATCTTTGCAACACAACGAGGCTATGGAGAATTTAAAGGTCAATGGGAGTTTCATGGTGGAAAGGTAGAAGAAGGCGAAGCACCAGAGGATGCGATAATTCGTGAGATACATGAAGAATTGAATACCGAAATTGCAATTGACGAATATCTTCATACAGTTGAATATGACTATCCTGCGTTTCATTTATCGATGAGATGTTACTTGTGCCATGTTGTCGAGGGTGATTTGGTATTGGAGGAACATGAAGCCGCAAAATGGCTTACAAAAGATAACCTGTATTCGGTGGATTGGCTTCCAGCAGACCAAGAGCTGATTCCACTAATTGAGAAGAAACTGAATTGACAACAGAACAAATGTTCAATGCAATAACTCTAGGTTCGCTATCTGAAGTTATTTTATTAAACCGGCCAATCAATATTTATCCCGGTATTGGAGGTGTGAATGACAATGGAACTTGAAGAATGTATCAAGGACGGATTCGATGATTCCTTAAGAGATTATATCCAGTCGGAAGAATATGTCTTAGCAAAGCAGCAGGAGAGAAAGTATCTGGCTTATTTAGAGAGTTTACTTAGGGGCGTATAATGAGTACAGCAAGTTACCTGGATAGAATGTGAAACTGAAAATGTAGATTTTTCATATCGACATATTGACTTTTGTGAAAAAGTTTGATATCATTCTCATGAGAATATAGAAAACTGACCAACAAGATGCGTTCCATCGGGGCGATGAGTTGTAATCAGGTCCTTATATGATTTTAGCGAACTCCGTTGAAATGTGTATGCGACAGACGTGATAGAGATACGAATGTTGCTGTGCATGTTGGCACAGTTTTTTGTACCCTCTTGTTGGATAGTTGACTATAAAAAATCTATCTAGCAAGGGGGTATTTTTTATGTCAGGATAACATTTTTTCAGTAACTGAAAACAACTAATTGATATTTGAAAGGATGATTATTTATGAAGATTTATGAGATTAGAAATAATAAGATCACTGCTTTATCAGCACTTAAGAGACGTAGTTCAGCGCCACAATTAGTTGTGGTAGCTCCTTCAGGTTCCGGTAAGAGCACTTTGATTTATTTATTGTTGAATCATAGGCTTATTCCCTATATGAAAATTGGAATCGGAGAAAAGAGCCAGACGACCATAATTCCATGTGAATTCTGTTTTGATGAAAGAATTGCAGATGAAGAGACTTTTGCTATTCAGATTATTAAGAAGGATTATGCGGCTAAAGATATACATATGGCGATCTTAACTGTTCTTATGGATTTGTTTGGAAGAAACGATTGTGATACAGAAGATACATTGGATGCCTTTGATGAAAAGGTATTTGAGCAGATCCTTGAACCAGAGGAAGCACATTATCATTTAGGACAAATTAGAGATGATATTAGTTTAGATGAATTGAAAGATGCTCTTATGCCAGTACTCGACTATATGGTAGAGAATGAATTTAAGGCAAAAGTAAGAAAACGTCGCGATGAGCTTAAGAGCAAAAAAGTAAAGCTACCAGAAGTCAGAGAAATGATTTTTGAAGAAATGCTCGAAGATATGCCAGAAGAAATTAAGGCGGAATATGATGAATGGCTTAATAAGATAGGCAATATTGTTGGGGAGATTCTTTTGAAATCTGTTGGAAACGAAATGTATTCACAAGAAATGGTTCAGTATAGCCTGGATGACAAAGGTGATGGAATAAATGTATTAGAGACTTTATTCGATCCATATGCACCTTATAGTCTTATGGTTGATCATATCTCAATTGCATGTAGACCCAGAAAGGAACTTATTGATATTGCTCAAGCTAAATCGCCGGATTTGCCTTTTAGATTTTGCATTAGAGATACGATGGGGCTTACTCAGAAAGGTATTGATGCAACAAGTACTAAGGAAGGAATTGAAGCTGCATTAAACTGTAAAGCTGATACAATTCTATTTCTTTTAAGCCTTGAGGAACGTGATGATACATTGACGGAATGTTGTAGAGCTTTGGTAGAAAAGAAAGAAGAACTTATGAAGAAGAGTCATTTGGACACTTCTGTGTATGTCTTGTTTACAAAAGCTGATCGTAAGGTTGAGAACCTAATAAATAAACGAAACACTGGTGATTTGTATATTGACGAAGGAACCTATACTAATAATATCCAAGAGGTTCTTGCTGATATAGAAAAAATGGTTCATGAGTATGCTGAGATGCTTCCGCAGGAAGAAGTTGACTGGTTATCTATGAGATATCTCAAGGATAGTTACATATTAAAATCATTGGAAGGTGATGTACGTAAGCAAAACTTTGAACCGGAAGGACTATTTGAGAAAATTGTTGACTATTCGATGAAAACACTTAGAGATACATTACCTGTCGGTGTTAAGAATCCTTTGTTTGTTACAGCGATTGAACCGGATAAATCAGCTATTCAGGTTTCAGTGGATCCAGAGAGAATTAAGGCTGAAATTGAAAGTATGCAGTATAGTCTTTGTAAAGAAACGGATATTGTTAATGGATATGTGATTAGCAAAAAAACACCTAGGCTTCATGGTAGAAGCGTATATGTTTACTGGAATAACTTGACGATTGGATTAGGACATAAAACAAGAGCATCAGTGTATGGAAATTTTGAAATCAATATGAAGGGACTTCTAAAACGAATGCTTAAAAATGAATTTCCATCATTTGTAAAGTTTGATGAAAACAGTGCAGTTAAATTTACAGCAGATAATCTTGATGATGATGTCCTGATGGAGGTGTTGAAAACATTGTATGGAAAATGTGATCTCGAAGCTGGATTGAATCCAGCAATGGGGGAGAGAAATATTGCCCTTCAGCGCCTGTACGAGTTTTATGTCCAATTTTTTAAGAATGAGTATAGATTTGCATCTTTGATTGATCGTGTTGCATATGATTTATCTTATGGTAATCCGGAATTGAAACAGTTCCTCACAAACATATATAACAATACTCCAGGGTATGATGGAGCAATGAGAAAGCTACAGAATTCATTTAAGGTATTCTTTGGTAGTGAGCATTTTACGAGAATACTTATAAATGAGCTTGAGCAGGTTATGACTGAAATGGTAAACAAGGCATTTATCATAATCTAAGCTGCATTGGAGGGTTGTGAATGGCATTAACAGAAAGTGAGAAGAAGGTTATTGAAGCACTTCGTAAAATAGCCAAGCGAGGAAATGATGCAGAGATAAGAACCACCAAAAACGCTGAGTTTAAAGTGTTAGAAGTTAAAAAGAATATTGTCGTCGGATAAATGGGTATTCGATAAGAGCTAAAGGGAGCTAAGGAATTGAGTGTATTTACTCAGTTCTTTGGCTCCTTTTTTACTATCGATATTGCTCCTTGCCTTATATTGCGCAGGTGAAAGCTAAGTATGGAATTAAAGAACGTGCGAATTATAATTTGCCTAAGTCGGAAGATGTAAAGCAACTACAGTGTCCAAAGGAGAAAGAAGTTGCGATTGTGGAGGCACTGAGATTTTTTCATATGATTTAAAAATTTAAAAAGAAAAAGTTGACAAAATGAAATAAAAGAATTATATTATTAAAAATATTTTGGAAAGGAAGCCGAATTATGTTTTTATTCGTAGTCGAAAATACATACGAAATGATTCAGACAATGCAGATTAACGTGCAGGGTCTTAATGTTGTATGTAAATATTCCGGTTACGAAGAAAAATAAGCTTTCAGGAACATAGTATTTTGTATAGTTGTTTTTGACCACTTATCTTTCGGGTAGGTGGTTTTTTTATTCATCAGGGTTCGGTGGAGTAACTAAATTTATGAAGAGGAGAAAGATGATATGATTATTGATGATGTAAGGTTTGAATTAAAAGATGGGCGTGAAGCGATACTTCGTAGCCCTAAAGAGGAAGATGTAGAGAGTACATTGGAGTATTTGGTTACTTCTGCCGGGGAAACTGATTATATTTTGCGTTATCCGGAGGAGTGTGGAAAATATACAGCAGAAGGAGAAAAAACGTTGTTTGAGCAGAAGAATGCCTCTCCAAATGAAGCAATGATTATGTGTATCGTAGAGGGTAAGGTTGTTGGAAATTGTGGAATAAGCTTTTTCAAGGGAATGAAAACAAAACATAGAGCCAGCATAGGAATTGCATTGATTAGCGATTTTTGGAATCAGGGAATCGGTACAAAAATGTTTGAAGAAATGATTCGTCTCGCAGAAAGCAGAGAGGGTGTAATGCAGATTGAATTAGAGTTTGTAGAAGGAAACGCCAGAGCACGACATTTGTATGAGAAAATGGGATTTAGGATTACAGGTGTTCATCCAAATGCAATTCGCTTAAAGGATGGTACACTTTTGAACAGCTATACTATGATTAAGGAACTACGGCAGTAATCACAGATAATTTTGCCAAGAGCACAGAGTAAAAAATAGAAGGGAGATTATTATGGCAAACTTAGTTATAGTATGTGGTCCTCAGGCAGTTGGAAAAATGACAGTTGCAGAAAGCCTGAGGGATAAATTAAGGTACAATATGATGATGAATCATGACAGCATAGAAATGTCTGACAAGATATTTGGTTTTGGAACACCGGCACAAAAAGAATTCAATGCTATTTTTAGAGAAAAAGTATTTGAACTTGCAGTGAAACATAATGTGGATTTGATTTTTACATACCTCTGTGCATTTGAAGTTCCACAAGAGAGGGAGTACTTAACAAGTCTGGCGGAATTGTTTAAGATTAATGGAGGAGAATTTTATTTTGTGGAATTAAGTGCCGACCTTGCAACAAGACTCGAAAGAAATGAAACACCGCACAGAATGGAACGTAAAGCATCAAAAAGAGATGTTGCATGGAGTAAGGCTAATCTTTTGAAAGATGCAACAAATCATAGATTGAATTTAGAGGATGGAGAAATATGGTTTGATAATCATATAAAGATAGACAATACCAATCTCCATCCGGATGAAGTGGCTGATATGGTTATAGAGCAGTTTCAATTGGTTGCAAATGAAAAGGAAGAAAAAGAATATCGCTTTGGCGTATGATATAAAGTAAAGGAGGATTACAAATTATGTTTATAAGAAATGATTATCCAATATTAGAGTTTGATGACAATAGGGATGCAAAAATCAATCCTACGACTTGGGTTGACAAGAAATTCGAATGTAACAAGATGGTTATCACTTTTTTTCCGGAAGTAGTTGATAAATTAATTGCGGATGGGAAGATAGTGCTTGAAAAGACAATCGGTGGTGAAAACATCGTTCTTGTATATCGATTTGTTGACACGGATATACTGATTACGCTTGGTGCAGTAGGATGTCCATCTTGTGCAGGTAATTTGGATTTATTTAACGCCATGGGAGCAGAAAAGGTTATGTTTTGTGGCGGTGGCGGAGTGCTTGACAAGAAAATAGAAGTTGGACAGCTTCTTGTTGTAGATGGAGCGATTCGAGATGAAGGATTTTCCTATCATTATATAAAACCATCAAAATACATATATACAGATAAAAATGTAACGGATAAGATAGTTCAATACCTAAATGAAAATAATATATCATATATACAAGGATTGACATGGACAACAGACGCTATTTTCAGAGAGACAGCAGAAAGGATTGCTCAAAGGAAAACAGATGGAGCAAAGATTGTAGAAATGGAACAGTCAGGATGTATAGCTGTTGCTCAATATAGGGGTTTTGATTATGGAGCTCTCATATATGGTGGGGATGACGTATCACAGGAAGAATGGAGCAATCGAGGTTGGAGAAGCCGAGAAGGTATACGATATGATCTGGTGATGCTGTGTAAAGAATTAGTGAATGTTATTTAAGGTAGACGTATTCAGCTTTTGTTTGGACAATGTACCGACAGATAAACCGACAGATTATGAAACAATCTTGACAAAACCGAACAAATATTCTATATTTAACAACGGAGATTCTATACCCAAAACAGAAAATGTGAATATACAAACGAAGCTCAAACCCGTGTGGTTTGGGCTTTTTCTGAATTTGCAATAATTCTGAGAACAACAATTTGCAAAAAGTCAATAGACACTTTGCGGTAGGGTTGGGACGGAATATTTTACAAAGATGATTGTGCAGTATTCACAAAGATGTTTAGAGATTAAGGATATTCCAGAATAACAAAAAAGCAATCGAGTAACATCGGTTGCTTTTTTGTTGCTCATTTTTAGAAATTGCTGTCAGCCCCAAAACTTGTATTTCTAAAAGTAACTACAAAAATGAGAAAAGAAAATGGAGGAAATGAAAAATGAAAGAGTATTCAAAAGGCATCTATGTAAAATTTAAACCGGAGGAGGTAGAGATGATTCATGATCGGATGAAGGAAGCCGGAGTTCAAAATATGAGTGCCTTTATTAGAAAGATGGTATTGAACGGATATATGATTATTCCTGAGTGGCCTGAACTGAAAGGGGTGCTGTCTTTGCATTCAAGAATTAGCAATAACCTAAATCAGTATGCGAAGAAAGCAAATGAAACCGGAAATATCTACAGAGAGGATATTGCTGAATTAAAAGAGATGCAATTACAGTTCTTACCAGTTTTCTGCTTGGAAGATATATTATCGAGCAGGAACAGCAGGGTTCAGAAAGAGCAAAATATGGAGCAAAAGTCTTGGATTCTTTGTCATCATATCTGACAGAAGAATACGGCAGAGGTTTTTCAAGAAGCAATGTTGCTGGAATGCGTCAATTTTACATGGCTTACAAAGACAGAGAAGATGAAATTATCCAATCGGGAATTGGACAATTTGAACAGGCTTTTGGAATTGTCCAATCAGGAATTGGACAATTAGAAACGGCATACAAAAAAATACCATTTAAGCTGAGTTGGACACATTATCAGATACTTATGCGTATAGAGGATAAGGACGAAAGAGACTTTTATGAAAAGGAAGCAATACGTTCTAACTGGAATGTAAGCACCTTGAAAAGACAATTTCACTCCAGTTTGTATGAAAGACTTGCATTGAGCAGAGATAAAAATGATGTGATGCGATTGGCAAATGAAGGTGCCGTTCCGTAGAAACCAGAAGATATTTTACATACTCCGTATGTGCTGGAGTTTGCAGGACTGGAGGATAAAGCAGCATATCATGAAAGTGATCTGGAATCGGCAGTAATTGGGAAAATGCAGAAGTTTCTTTTGGAGTTGGGAAAAGGATTTCTCTTTGAACAGCGTCAAAAGAGATTTACATTTAATGACAAAAATTTTTATGTTGATCTGGTTCTGTATAACAGACTGTTAAGGTGCTATACAGTGCTTTTGTGTATTAACAGGGGCAAATGGTTTACTGCTTTTCTTCTTAATCGTATTTCGTGCTAAAAAATCATATTTGGTGAAGAAATATCTTAATATTATGTTTCATGTGATATCTTTTATAGGTGAGATTTGAAACAGAATAAAGATTGAGCCGATATATAATGAGGAAGAAGGTGAGTGCTATGCTGGAAATTGTTGTCTGTGATGACGATATGGCAGATCTTGAGTGTGCAGTGACTATGCTGCATAAGATTTTTACAAGCCAACAGATTACTTATCATATAGAGCAATTTGTGTCTACAAATCAAATGCTTGAAAATATCAGCCGTATTGATATCGGAATTTTAGATATTTCGATGGAAGAACTGAATGGTATTAAACTGGGGAGAACATTGAAGGAAAAATTCCCGGATGTGAAATTAGTGTATATTACGAGTTATGAAGAATATTGTATGCGGGTCATTAACGAAGTCCACGCATTTTCATTTTTATGTAAACCATTGGAATATGATAAATTGGAAATGCAGATGTGGGAGCTGCTGGATCAACTGCCGGATACCGGAGTAGAAAAGGATTTTTATAAAGTGACGGACAGCAATGGGAAAGAGTATCTGTCGATCAGATTGAAGCTCAGGGACATTTTATATTTTGAATACATAAAAAGATCAAGAAAAGTACTGATTGTGTTGGCTGATATCACATATGAGTATGACTGCATTTTTGAAAAACTGGTTGAAGAACTGCAGCCATATGATTTTGTTGTGAATTGCAGGGGAAATCTGGTTAATTTAAGGCATATTGAAAAAATAAAAGGCTTTACCATTTATCTGGACAATGGAAAAGAACTCCAGATTGCGCAAAAGAGAAGCAGCGATTTTAGAGAAGAAGTAAATAAATTTTTGCAGAAAAATTCATAGGAGAAACGATGAATACGATTTTACTGATATTATGTAATGCTCTTTCCTGTTTTATCATAAGTACCATACTGTTCCAGTTTATGAATGGAAAGTATAAAAAGAGTAGTCAAAGTAGATATGTATATATTGTGATCGAGACTGTCACAATGATTTTTACAACCTGTATCAATATGCTCAATCATTCCATATTAAATCTGGTGGTCTGGGGCGTGTTGACGGGGATAATAGCATATGCTCTGTATTATGAGGATATGGATAAACCGTTAAGACGTATCATTGAATGTGAGGCATTGGTATTTTGCATGTCTGTTTGTGAATCATTAGGAGTGATTCTTTTACAATGTATTTTGCAGGCAGCAGATATAAAAAATGTGAATGAAACGATGCTTTACTGCCTTGAGGTAACATTTTCAAAAGTAATACTTATTTTTTTGTATTATACATTCATAAACAGGTTTGTGAAAAAGAGCGATATTCCTTATGCAAAGACAAGGTACATCATGTATGGAATTATACTCCTGTACAATCTGATTAACATGGGTGTAATTGTAGAGAATTTTAAAAATGGAGAAGAAAATTACTTATGTGCGGTCAACATGGGATGTATTGTTCTGGCAGATTTATACCTTTTATATTTTGTAAAAATGGCAGATGAAAAGAACTATTATGAAAAGCAGCTCATCGCTTTAGAACAACAGGCAAAGGTACAATACGAATACTATTTGACGCAGACAAAAAAATATGATCAAACCGTCCAGATACTACATGATGTAAATAAGCATATTAAGGCGATTGAAGGATTATATGGTGCAGAGCAGGGGAATACGGCAGGAGAATATGCAGCGGAAATTAGAGAACTGTTAAAGCCGCTCATTCCGGTTCAATACACAGAAAATCCAATATTAAACATTCTTCTTACCGATAAAGAATCCGTTATGAGGGAAAAAGGTATTTCAGTAACCATAAAGGTGGATAATGTGAATCTGAATTTCCTTGCACCAATCGACATTACAACTATTTTTGGAAATTTATTAGATAATGCGATTGAGGCAGCAGAGAAGCTGGAAGGAGAGAAATATATTTCGATTAAGATTGGCTCATACCATAAAATGATAGCTGCCAGCATCGAAAATAACTGCGGGGAGGTAAAGTGGAAAAATGGTTTTCCGGTATCAGCGAAAGGAAAAGGCGGTGGAATAGGACTGCTGAATGTTCAGAGCAGTGTAAAAAAATATGATGGAAATTTAATATTGAAAAGTGATGGAAATAAATTTATTGCTGAGTTATTCCTCAATTCATAAAAAGTCTTACTTCGTGCAAAAAAATCGTACTTGGTGCAGAAAAGGTAAAATATTAGAAGTGGGTTGTCGATATAAAAATAAAGCGGATGACAGATATAAAAAATTTAATGATAGGAGGTTTCGATTATGTCAAGAATTACGGACTACGGTTTTTTATTTCAAACGACATTTGGAACATCAAAAACAAATTTAGTCAACAATATTCAGTTGTCCCAAATGAACAGCAGCTCTGTACAGAAACAATTAAAAGCAGCAGGGATTGACACAAACAGTAAAAAGTATAAAGCAGCATTGAGTGAGATGATGAAGAATGGAAACGGTGCAATGTTTACAAATGTTCAGGCAATTAAGAACCTGATGAGCCAATATGACAAAAATGGAGACTGGATTGATCCGAATACCGGATTAACAGGACTTGCTGTAACGGATGAGAACAGAAACAGTTATAAACATATCATTTCTATTCCAGAGAGCAGCCGGGAAGAAATGTTTGAACTGGCAAAGAAAGAATTCTTAAATGAAAACGGTACTTTAAATGGTGATACTACCAAAAGGGAGAGTGTATATAACAATTTATACAGAAAAATGGATAAGGATGACCGCTTATCAGCAGGCTGGACAATGGAACAATATGAACATCAATACAGACAGGCATTTGCAAAAGCAGCAAAAGCTGCTGATCCTACATGGAAAGCGGGTAAACCAATACCGGCTGGTGCATTGGATGGTATTAC
>CDZY01032192.1_pt1 | contig 17551 bp, 15 predicted proteins | sample 557671 | NCBI WGS metagenome assembly CDZY01 (sample SAMEA3182091, study PRJEB8094) | gut metagenome | biome: human; feature: gut; material: Stool; isolation source: human stools | place: Canada | collected 2013-03-11
ATCACAGACCCCGCAAAAGATTAGGCTGGCGCACCCCTTTTGAGGTCTTTTTCGGTGTTGCACTTGCTTGACAATCTACCTTCGACCCTTGACCCCTCTGCGCGATTGAGTTGACTTCATTTGCATACAATGCCCGCGTGTTTATTCCCAAAAACCTAAATAGCAACAAACTCATCTTCCAAGGAGGTTCCCTTTATGCAATGCACCCTCTGCCCGCGCGCCTGCCGCGCTGAGCGCAATGAATCCACGGGCAACGGCTTCTGCCAGCTGCCGACCACCATGCGCATCGCCCGAATTGCGCCGCACCTCTGGGAAGAACCGCCGATTTCCGGCAAGAACGGCACGGGCGCTGTGTTCTTCTCCGGCTGTACGCTCCGCTGCGCCTACTGCCAGAACGCTGACATCAGCCACCGCAACGCCGGACGCCCCTTCACGCCGCGCGAATTGGCGGATTCCCTGCGACGGCTGGAGGATATGGGGATGCACACCATCTCCTTCATCACCGCGACGCCTTATGTTCCGCAGATATTGGAGACGCTGGATATTTACCGTCCGCATGTGCCGCTGGTGTGGAATACGTCGGGGTATGAGACGGTCGAAACATTGCGGATGCTGGACGGCGTGATGGACGTGTACCTGCCCGACCTCAAGCACCGGAGCGAAAAGATGGGGCAGCTCTGCGCGAAAGCGTCGAACTATTTTGCCGCCACATCCGCCGCCATCACCGAGATGGTGCGCCAGACAGGAACGCCTGTCTACGATGAGAACGGCATCATGACGCGCGGCACGCTCATCCGTCACCTGATTCTCCCCGGTCTGACGAGCGAAAGCTGCCAGCTGCTGGATTGGGTGAAGGAGAACCTGCCGGAGGGTGTGCCGGTCAGCCTGATGCGGCAGTACATCCCGTGCAACAACGTGTCGATTCCGGGCTTGACGCGGACGATTACGAACCGCGAATATATCCGCGTGCGCGACCATATGCTGGATTTGGGACTGCCGGGGTATTTGCAGGAGCCGGAAAGCGCCTCGGAGGATTTTGTGCCCGTTTTCTGCAAGGACGAGAGCTTTGTGTGAAAAATGCGCCCTAAATGGAAGGAAAATGTTGCGCAGAGCCGCTAAAATGCTTGTATTCCGGGAGAAACTGTGGTATACTGACAAGTGTGAATCCATGAACCGCTGCCCTGACTTTCAGGGAAGCGATTTTTCAGCCGGGTCTGTCCGGTGTTTCGGGTTGCAGAAAGAAGGGCTTGACATCTGAGAGTGGACATGGCTTGGCGGCATCGGGACAGTGTTACGGGCAGAGGTATGCCCGCTGTGCTGTCGTGGTGCTGACGGGTGATGGGAGCCACTCTTTTTGATTGCCTGCACATTGCAGGCGAAAGTCCTCCGAAAAAAACGAACCCGCAGTGAAAGAGGTGAGGAGTTATGGCGAAAGCGGAATTGACGACCGTTGTCACGCCCAAATGTCAGCGTCTGGCGGATGAAATGGGCTATGAACTGGTGGATGTGTGCCTTGATAAGGAGAACACGGGCAAGTTCCTGCGCATCTATGTTGATCGTCCCGAAGGCATGTCGCTGGATGACTGCGAACGGTATCACCGCGCCATTATGCCGCTGGTGGAATCATACGATTTCGATTTCCTCGAAGTATCCTCGCCGGGCATTGACCGTCCGCTGAAGAAGGATCGAGATTTTGAGCGCGCGCTTGGCGAAGAGGTGGAGGTTCACCTGTTCAAGGCCGTGGACGGTCAGAAGGTCTTTACGGGCATTCTGTCGGACTTTGACGCGCAGGACATGGTGCTGACCATCGCGGGCGAAGAGAAGCGTTTTGCGCGCAAAGCGGCTTCGCTGGTGAAGCCGGTGGTTGACATGGAAGGCGTCGAAGACGTCGATTTGGGCGAGGAATAACCCGGCAAGCCGATTCCCCGCAAGAAATCAATTTTCATCGGAAATGAAAACCATTGCGGAAGCTGCTTCCGCATCAGAAACAGCATAAATTATTGAAGGGTGACACAGTCATGAGAAAGACCAAGACAACTGCTGCGCCGAAGGCAGATCCACAGAACAAAGAACTCGTGGAAGCCATCCGCGCGCTGTGCCAAGAGAAGGATTTGAGCGAGGATATGCTTTTCGCCACGGTCGAGGATGCGCTGAAAAAGGCGTATGCCAAGAACCGCGCCAAGGGCGAGGCAGAACCCTCCGCCAACAACATTTCCGCGACCATTGACCGCGCGACGGGTGAAATTCATGTGTATACCCGCCGCCTGATTGTGGAAGAAGTGGAGAAGCCCGCCGACCAGATTTCGCTGGAGGAAGCCCGCGCGATTAAGGACTCCTATCAGATGGGCGACATTGTGGAGACGGACGTGACGCCGCGCAATTTTCTGCGCGTCGCCGCCCAGACCGCCAAGAGCGTCATTATGCAGCGCCTGCGCGACGCAGAACGCGGCAGAGTGTACGAAGAGTACGCCGACAAGGAAAACGAAATCCTGACGGCCGTCGTTACGCGCGTGGATGATAAGGGCGCTGTGGTGGAGCTGATGGGCCGCACCGAGGGCTACCTCGAACGCGATCAGATGATTCCCGGCGAAGCCATCAACATGGGTGACCACCTGAAAGTCTATGTGCTGGAAGTGCAGCGCGGCGACGACACGACCCGCCGCGGCCCGCAGGTGCGCGTCAGCCGTACGCATCCGAATCTGGTCAAGCGCCTGTTTGAGATGGAAGTGCCGGAAATCGCTGGCGGCAAGGTGCTGATTAAGGGCATCGCCCGTGAAGCGGGCAGCCGCACGAAGATGGCGGTGCATTCCACTGAGGTGCTGATTGACCCGGTGGGCGCGTGCGTCGGTCAGCGCGGCGACCGCGTGACCCGTGTGGTGGATGAACTGCGCGGCGAAAAGATTGACATCATCAAGTGGAGCGAGAATCCGGCGGAATTCATTGCCAACGCGCTGAATCCGGCGAACGTCCGCGAAGTATACACCGAGGCGAGTGGTCAGCGCTCCTGCATCGTTGTCGTGCCGGACAATCAGCTGTCTTTGGCCATCGGCAAGGAAGGTCAGAATGCGCGTCTGGCGGCAAAGCTGACGGGCTGGAAGATTGATATCAAGAGTCAGAGCCAGTACGCCGAGCAGATGGCAGCGGCCGTCCCGCAGGTGGAGGATGAAGAACAGCCGGCGCAGGAGCTGCCGGAGGATTTCCAGCCCTACGAGGGTGTGGAAGCGCCGGAAACGTCCGCCGACGGGGACGACACGCTGTAAGTTTAGGGAGCAGCAGGAAACGAGATTCGGTGGTTGACCCAAGCGGCAATCGCCAAAAGGAGCCTTGATGAAGCCGAAGAAAATCCCGATGCGCATGTGCGTCGGATGCCGGGAGAGCAAGCCTAAACGCGAACTCATCCGCGTTGTCCGCGCACCGGACGGCACCGTGTCCATGGATCCGGGCGGCAAAAAGCCCGGCAGAGGCGCGTATGTATGCCGACAGGAAAGCTGCCTGATGCACGCCATCCGGCAGAAACAGCTGGAACGTCAGCTGGAAGTGCAGCTCACTGACGATGTGGCGGAAGCCCTGCGGCAGGAGCTGGCGCAGCTGTCCCAATCCCAGACAGAAGCGGAGGAAAACTGACGCCAATGGATAGGGAAACGAAACTGCGCGGGCTGATGGGACTGTGCGTTCGCGCACGACAGGCGACCTTCGGTGAAGATGGCTGCCTGAAAAGCATTCGTGGCGGAGGATGCGCCGTGCTGCTGCTGGACAGCGGCGCGTCAAAAGCCACTCAGGATAAATACCGCGGTGTTTGCGACAATGCAGGGGTGCAGATGGCGCTGCTGCCGCGGGGACTGCTTCAGGATGCAACCGGGCGGTCGGGCGTGGCAATGGCCGTCGCGCCGGGCGGGCTGGCAGAGCAGATCAGGCAGAACCTTCCCGTTGAAGGCAAAGAAGAGCACGGGCAACAGATGAAATCGGAAAATCATGGCGGGGGTGCAAGCGTCGAATGACGAAAGTGAAGCTGAAGGATGCCATCAAGGATTTAACCACGGACGCGGCGAAGGTGCGCGATGACGCATCCCGCGTGCGTCAGAGCGCAGACGGGCTGGCAAAGTCTCTCCGTGCGCTGGAGAACGGATTTATCAAGTCATTGAATGCGAAAGCGGAGCAGGAAAAGCGCGCCGAGGAGGAGAAGCGTCTCTCTGACCACTCCAAGGCGTATGTCATGCTCGACGTGGATGAGCAGGCGGCGGTGAATGCGGCGCGGCAGGAAGCGGAGAAGGCGGAAAAGGCGGAACGGGCGGAAAAGCAGGAAGCTAAGTCTGCCCCGAAGCAGGAAGTGAAGGCGGAAGCGCCCAAGGGCGAACAGAAGCCTGCGCCGAAGGCGGAAGCCAAGCCCGAAGTGAAGGCAGAAGCGCCCAAGAGCGAGCAGAAGCCCGCGCCGAAGGCGGAAGCCAAGCCCGAAGTGAAGGCGGAAGCGCCCAAGAGTGAGCAGAAGCCCGCCCCGAAGGCGGAAGCCAAGCCCGAAGCGAAGGCGGAAGCGCCCAAGAGCGAGCAGAAGCCCGCTCCGAAGGTGGAAACCAAGCCCGAAGCGAAGGCAGAAGCGCCCAAGAGCGAGCAGAAGCCCGAAACCAAGGCAGAAACCAAGCCCGAAGCGCCCAAGAAGCCCGCGATTGGTCAGATTATCTCCCGTCCGGGTCAGGCGCTGCCGCCCAAGCCGGTCGGATTGGCACCGAATGTCATCCGTCCGCCGCGGCCGCAGCAGCCCCGTCCGCAGGGACAGCAGGGGGCGCAGGGCAACCGCCCGCAGCAGGGACAGCCTCGTCCGGGCGGAAATGGTGCGTTTATCGCGCGTCCGCAGCAGGGGCAGCCTCGTCCGGGCGGGAACGGTGCGTTTATCGCGCGTCCGCAGCAGGGGCAGCAGAATCGCCCCGGCAATGGCTCGTTCCAGCCTCGTCCGGGTGGAAATGGTGCGTTTGTGGCGCGTCCGCAGGGCGCACGTCCGCAAGGCGGCGCTGGCTTCCAGGCGCGTTCGCAGGGCGGCACGGGCCGTCCGGCTGGCGTGGGCATGAATCGCCCGAAGCCGGCTGTGCCGGATATGGCGCCCGCAATGGGCAAGGAGCGCGTCTCCAACTACGACCCGAACAAGAAGAACTACGTCCGTCAGCATGACCCGGAGCATGTGGCGCGCAACCGCAAGCAGCTCAGCCGCGATGCGGGTTACAGCGGATATGATGACGACGTGGTGCGCGGCGGCAAGCGCAGCCGCATGAAGAAGCCGTCCGCACAGCAGATGATGGCGCCGATTAAGATCGAACACGCCTACATGAGCGGCGATACGATTGTCGTGCGCGACCTGTGCGAAAAGATCGGCAAGACCAGCGCGGAGATTATCAAGAAGCTCTTCCTGCTGGGCAACATGGCGACCATCAACAGCGAGATTGACTTCGATACCGCGTCGCTTGTCTGCGCGGATTTTGACATCACGCTGGAGAAGAAGCCGGAAGTGACCGCGGAGGATCAGCTGACTGCCGAGAACTTCGACGACAGCGAGGAGAACCTCCAGCCGCGTCCGCCGGTCGTGACCATCATGGGTCACGTCGACCACGGCAAGACGTCCCTGCTGGACTACATCCGCAATAGCCGCGTCACGGCGGGCGAAGCGGGCGGCATCACCCAGCATATTGGCGCATACACGGTCAAGATGAACGGCCGCGATATCACGTTCCTCGATACCCCCGGTCACGAAGCCTTCACGGCGATGCGTGCCCGCGGCGCACAGGCGACGGACATTGCGATTCTGGTTGTCGCGGCGGACGACTCGGTCATGCCGCAGACCATTGAAGCCATCAACCACGCGAAGGCGGCGAATGTGCCGATTATCGTGGCGATTAACAAGATGGATAAGCCGGAAGCCGATCCGGAGCGCGTCAAGACCGATTTGACGAAGTATGGCATCGTCTGCGAGGACTGGGGCGGCGACACGATTATGTGCCCCGTTTCCGCCAAGACCGGTGAGGGCGTTGACGAGCTGCTCGAAATGATTCTGCTGCAGGCGGATACGATGGAACTGCGCGCGAACCCGAACCGTCTGGGTCGCGGCGTTATCATCGAGGCGAAGCTGGACAAGGCGCGCGGCCCGCTGGCGACTGTGCTGATGCAGAACGGTACGCTGCATGTGGGCGACAACATCATTGCGGGTCTGGCGAGCGGCCGTGTCCGTGCGCTGATTAACGACCGCGGTGAGAAGGTCAAGGAAGCCGGTCCGTCCACGCCTGTGGAAATCATGGGCTTCGATGAAGTGCCGTCTGCGGGCGACGAGATGCAGGCTGTCGGCGACGACCGTCTGTCCCGTCAGGTCGCGGAGGAACGCAAGGCGAAGGTCAAGGCATCCCGCGAGGCGACGATGGCGAAGGTTAGCTTGGAGAACATGTTCTCGAACATGGAATCCGGCAAGCAGACGACATTGAACCTGATTATCAAGGCGGACGTGCAGGGCTCTGTCGAAGCTGTCAAGCAGGCAATGGAGAAGCTGAGCAGCGACGAAGTGAAGGTGCATGTGCTGCACAGCGCGGCGGGCGCCATCACCAAGGACGACGTGAACCTTGCCAGCGCGTTCAATGCCATCATCATCGGCTTCAACATCCGCCCGGATGCGTCCGCGCGGGAAGCGGCGGAGCGCGAAAAGGTGGATGTGCGCCTGTACACCGTCATCTACAAGGCGATTGAGGACATGGAGCTGGCCATGAAGGGTCTGCTTGCGCCGGAGTACCGCGAGGTGCTGCTGGGCCATGCCGAGGTGCGCAATGTGTTCAAGATTACGGGCGCGGGCGTTATCGCCGGCTGCTACGTGACCGACGGCAAGGTGCAGCGCAATGCGCAGGTTCGCCTGCTGCGCGACAATGTTGTCGTGTTCGAGGGCAAGCTGAGCAGCCTGAAGCACTACAAGGAAGACGTCAAGGAAATGGCGGCTGGCTTCGAGTGCGGCATGAGTCTGGAAGGGCACAACGACATCAAGGAAGGCGATGTCGTCGAGTGCTTCATCATGGAGGAAATCCCGCGCTAAGGAATTCCTGATTCCCTTTACGCAACGCAGGAGGCAGGGCAAAGTCAGTTCCATTTGGCTTTCCCTGCCCCCTTTTTCAAACATCCGCAAATCCATTGCGGCAGGGCATGATTGCATCAGCAGATGCGCAAACTAATGTTGCGATAAAAGTCAAGCTGCATGGGTGAGCGCTGCGAAGGGGTGTCGGGGGCGACCGCAAAGTCCCCGACTCGCGCCCGCAGGCGCGAAATCCCTGCTTGCGGAAACAAGCAGCCATGTCTGAAAGACAAGCAGTTCGGTCGCGCCATCTGCGCGACACAGCATAAACGTTGAAAAGAGCAGATTGGGGGCGCGTCTGAGGACGCGCGAAGTTTGGGCGCGGGACGCTTCGCTGCCGCGACTTTGCTTGACTTCTCCCTTTGAATAGGTTTGACGCGGAACAGTTGGGGCGTTGCCCCAAACCCCACAAGGGACGCTGTCCCTTGACCCTGCGAAGGGGCAAAGCCCCTCTCGACACCCATTGACTGGCTACCCGGCTTGGACGCACTTTCCAAACAAATCTATCCCGAAAGTTTTTCTTTTCTCTTTCTAACCATCCCATCAGGAGGAAATCATGAGCTATCAGCGTATTGAACGCATTTCCGAGGAAGTCCGCCGCGAGGTGGACCGCATCATCCGCGACGAGGTCAGCGACCCCCGCGTGACCGGCACATTCTCCATCACCCGCGCCGAAGTCACCCGCGACCTCCGCTATGCCAAAATTTATGTCTCCGTGCTGGAGGACGATAAGCGCGAGCCGTTGATGAAGGCGCTGAGGAGCGCGGCGGGCTTTGTCCGCCACGAGCTTGGCAAGCAGATGGTCATCCGCTATGCGCCGGAAATCCAGTTCGTCAGTGACCAGAATATCGCCTATGGCGTGCATATCGCGCAGGTGCTGGCGCAGGCGCAGAAGAACCAGAGCGAAAATCAGCCGGAAGCGGCGGCCAACGAGGAAGAACCCGAAGCATGAATGGCTTTCTGAATATCCTCAAACCGCCGGGAATGACCAGCGCCGCCGTCGTAGGGTATGTCCGCCGCATGACGGGCGAAAAGCGCGTCGGTCATGCCGGGACGCTTGACCCCGAAGCGGCGGGCGTGCTGCCCATTATGATTGGGCGGGCGGCGCGGCTGTTCGACTATCTGGTGGATAAGGAAAAAACGTATGTGGCGGAGTGTGCGTTCGGTGCGGCGACCGACACACAGGATGCGACGGGCAGAATCATCGAGACAGGGGAGAATTACCCTGATTTTTCCGCCGTGCAGGAAGCGGCGAAGCACCTTGTCGGTGATATTGAGCAGCGCCCCAGTATCTTCAGCGCCATCAAGCAGGACGGCAAGCCCCTCTACGAACGCGCCCGCGATGGCGAGAATGTCGAAGCCCCGGTGCGCATCGTGCATGTGGAATCCATCGAATTGCACGAGGAAACGCCCGACCACGGCGTTCGTATGACGATTCGCTGCGGGCGCGGGACGTACATCCGCTCCATCTGCGACGATTTGGGGAAGCTGACGGGCTGTCCGGCGCATATGCGCTTCCTGCTGCGCGCGCAGAGCGGCGTGTTCACGCTGGACAGCGCGATGACGATGGAGGAAGCAGCAGCGTATCAGGCGCAGGGGACGCTGCAAACCCACCTGCTGCCGCTGGATTACGGCATCCAGCACATGCCGCGTGCGGATGCGCCGGAATGGCTGCGCAAGCAGGTGTGCAACGGTGTGAAGCTGCCCGCGAAGAAGCTGCCCGGCGTATTGGCGCTGCCGGAAGGGCAGGCTGTGCGCGTGTATCTGCGGGACGAATTCTGGGGGATGGCGGCGCGGGAAGGGGAATTCCTCGTCTGGAAATGCCTGCTTCCGCCGGAGAAGGAGGAGAACAATGCGAATCATCCGTGACCCGAAGCGCCTGAACCCCTGCGTGCTGGTGCTGGGGATGTTTGACGGCGTGCACCGCGGCCATCAGGCGCTGCTGATGCGCGGAGACGAGCTGGCGCAGGAGATGGTGTATCCGCTGGCGGTCTGCACCTTCCAGCCGCACCCGCTGCATGTGCTTGCGCCGGAGAAAGAACCGGTGATGCTGACGACGCTGCCGGAAAAAGCAGCGGTCATGCAGTCCTTCGGCGTGGACGGGCTGTGCGTGACGACGTTTACACGGGCGCGCGCCAATCAGTCGCCGGAGGACTTTATGGCGGAACTGGTGGAGGTGTACGCACCGGTTGTGATTGTGTGCGGCTTCAATTTCACCTTCGGCGCGGGCGGCAAAGGCAATGGACAGCTGCTCAAGGAGTACGGCAAGAAGCACGGTTTCCGCACGGTGATTGTGCCGGAAGTGGTGATTGACGGCGAAACGGTATCTTCCACGCGCATCCGCCGCTTGCTTGCGCAGGGCGATATGCACGAGGTCAACAACCTGCTCGGACGCGGCTACAGCATTGCGGGGCGCGTCGAAGAGGGCAAGCAGGTCGGGCGCACCATCGGCTTCCCGACGGCGAACATCACCATTCCGCCGCACAAGGCGCTGCCCGCGTTCGGCGTGTATGCCTGTTATCTGGAAACGAGCGGCGGCATTTTCCCGGCGGTGGTGAACGTCGGGCGGCATCCGACGCTGCCGGAAGGACACGTCACGGTGGAAGCGCATGTGCTGGATGAGTTCCTCTCGCTGTACGGGCGGAACGTCCGGCTGACGTTCCTGAAATTCATGCGCCCGGAGCAGAAGTTCGATAGCATCGAGACACTGCGCGCGCAGATTGCGCACGATGCGGATGAATGCCGGGCCTATTTCGCGCAATTGCAATAAACAAATCACCCGTGCGGGGGGCAGAAAAGCCGATGCACGGGTGATTTTTGTAATTGTGGTTATGCTGCCTTTGCATAGAATAGACTTCTCTCGCAGGCGCGAAATCCCTGCAAGCAGCATAAGTTCCATATGAAAAAGGAAGAAAAAAGCCTGCTTTACCCCTCCAGCGCTGTTTGCAGACAAATCTCCAGCCCCTTCGCTGCATCCACGGCGGAAACGACATCCTCCGTCGGAACATGCACGAACACGCCCTCGCCGCCGACGGTCAGCCCACGGTCAAGCAGCGCAAAATACAGGTCGTTGCACACATACGCCCCAGCGGTCAGGCTCAAATCAGCAGGAAGCCCGGCGGACTTCATGGCGTCCACCATGCGCAGGATGTTCAGGCGCGTCATGTGCGCATCGGGACGCTTCGGGTCAATCTTTTCGCCGGCGTACAGCACATCCGCATTGTCGGCAATCGCGGCGCGGCGGTAGTTTACCGCAATCAGCTCTGGCGTGATGGCCTTGCGTCCGCCCGCAACGCCGCAGCAGAGCGTGACGGTCGGGCGAATCCGCCGCATCATCTCCACCAGCAAATCGCCCGCCTGACCGTAGCAGACCGGCAACCGCATCCGGTATACGGCGTGCCCCGCAATCGTCTCCGGCAAAAGCGAAACTGCCTCCCATGAGGCATTGCGGCTGCTGCCGCCGAACGGTTCAAAGCCTGTGACAAGAATCGACATAACGCATCCCCTCCGCCCCTTATCATACCCTGCAATCGCCCGCAAGTCAATACTTGCCCCGTGCCGTCAAGTGTGTTATAATATAAGTGATATGCGCAAAGGAGGATTTCCCTATGCTGAAAAAAATCGCGTCCTTCACCATCAATCATGATACGCTCACGCCCGGCATGTATGTTTCCCGCATCGACGGCGACTGCGTGACCTACGATCTTCGGCTGAAATTCCCCAATCAGGGGGATTATGTGGCGCAGCCCGCCCTGCATACGCTCGAACACCTGATTGCGACGTTCGTGCGCTCTTCTACCGCATCGGAGCAGGTGGTGTATTTCGGGCCGATGGGCTGCCGGACGGGGTTCTACCTCATCCTCCGCGACAGCATGAGCAAGGCGGACGCTTTGCAGCTTGTGCGCGACGCATTCCGTTTCGCGGCGGATTTTGAGGGCGAAATTCCCGGCGCGAAGAAAATTGAGTGCGGTAATTATCTGGAGCATGATTTGACCGGTGCCAAACAGGAAGCCGCGGCGTACTGCGGCGTGCTGTCCCGTTGTTCTGAAGCGTCCATGGTTTATCCGGACTAAGGCAGGAGGCCGCGCATGAAGAAAATTGCAATGTTGGGCGACCTGCACGGCAACTTGACGGCGACGCTGGCAATGGAAAAGGCGCTGAAGGATTATCACGTTGATGAAATCTGGTTTCTGGGCGACGCGGTGGGCAAAGGGCCGCAGTCGCGCGAGACATGCGACTGGGTGCGGGCAAACTGCACCCGCTTCGTCGGCGGCAACTGGGATTATGGCATCGGCGGCAAGCGCTTCGCCGCGGATAACTATTTCTGGGATCAGCTGGGCGAAGAGCGCATGAACTGGCTGAACACGCTTCCGCTGGACATGGACGAGTGGATTAGCGGCACGCATTTTCGCTTTTTCCACGGCCGCCCTGTGACGGACTTGATGCTTGTGCAGCACGACAAGAGCGTTCTGGCACAGCCTTTCACAGCGAATGGCAAAGTTTACGGCGGCGTAGTTTTTGCCGACAGTCACCGTCCGTTCCTGCGGACGCTGGATGTGGGCTACATCGTCAACACGGGCAGCGTTGGCAACAGCATGGGTGTCCCGAAAGCCCACGCGGTGATTGTCGAGGGGGATTTTGGTTCGCGTGAGCCGGGTGTTCTGCTGATGTCGGTGATTTCTGTGCCATATGATAATGAAGCCGCGGCAGAGGTTGCACGCAGGGATGCGCACCTCCCGCACCGGGAGGCGTACATTCGGGAAATCCTCACGGGGATTTATTCGCGGTGAAGATTCCCCACGTCCCCTCTTTGCGGGTTATAAGCGGCTTGTATATTCTTGTTGCAGGGGGACGCGCCTGCGGGCGCGCAAGGGGGCTTTCCGGTCGCCCCCTTGACCCCTTCGGCCGTCACCTCCCATGTTGCTTGAATCGTATTGTTACTTGGAAGAACGAAAGGCACACTAACTAAAAAACTTCCAATAAAAATCAAGTAACATGGGAGTGCACCGAAGGTTTCCAAAGGGCGATCGCAGACTTCGTCTGTTTTCATTGCCCTTTGGTCGCCTCCGCAGAGGCGAAACCCCTGCGCAACACGCGAAAACAGTATGAAAATGCGCGCAACTCAATCGTGCGAAAGGGAGTCCAGAGGGTCGAAGACCCTTTGGCGGAGTCCAGAGGCAGCGCCTCTGGTGAAACGAGGTGAATCAAAGAATGTTGATTGCTTGTGAAGATAAGAAAATGGAACTCGAACAGGGCATGACCGTTGAACAGTGCCTGATAAAGCTCGGTGTCAGCCGCGAAGGCGTGCTGGCCGTTCAGCAGGGCGGACGTGTGCTGGAAATGAACGCGCCCGTCACCCAACCGGGGCTGCTCCACCTGCTCACCATGCACACGGAGGAAGGTCGGCGTATCTATGAGCGCTCGGTGCGCTTCCTTCTGCTTGCGGCGACGAACCGCATCCTGCCCGGCCAGCGCGTCCGCATTGAGTATAGCGTCAGCGGGGGCGTGCTGCTGCGAATGCCCGGTCACGCCATCACGGAGGAGGAGACGCGCGCTATCGCCCGGCAGATGCACGCTCTCGCGGCGCAGAATCTGCCATTTGAGAAGAAAGAATGGACGCTCGACGACGCCATTGCCTACTTCGACGCGCAGGGGCAGGCGGATAAAGTCGCGCTGCTCTCCCGCCGAACAACGCCGTTCTTCCATATGTACGGGCTGGACGGTATGTGGGAGTACTTCTATGGCGCAATGGCGACACGCACGGGCATGACGCAGGTCTTTGAACTCACTTGGCTGCCCGACCGCGGCATCGTTCTGCGTCTGCCGGCAGCCAATCACCCGGAGAAAGCCGCGCCGTATGTGCATCGCGCGGGGCATCTGGCAGTGTTTGACCAATCGACGAGGTGGTGCGCGCTGCTGGGCGTCAACAACGCCGCTGACGTCGCGGAGATGATGGAGGGACACCGCTTCCGCCACTTCATCCGCCTGAATGAAGCGCTGCACGACAAGGCGATTGCCGACATTGCGGCGGATATTGCCATCCAGCACAAGAAAATCGTGCTGGTTGCCGGGCCGTCTTCGTCCGGCAAGACGACGTTCGCCCAGCGATTGGCACTCCACCTGAACGTTATCGGGCTTCAGCCGCTGGTGATTTCGCTGGATAACTACTATCTTGACCGCGACAGCATCCCGCTGCAAGAGGACGGCACGCTCGACCTCGAAGCCATCAGCACGCTGGATGTGCCGCTCTTCCGCCAGCATTTGGCGGAATTGCTGGATGGGCGCGAAGTCCTGCTGCCAACGTTCTCTTTCAAACTCGGCAAGCGCAATCCGGGCGGCACGCCAGTTCGCCTGCGGGAAGGGCAAGTGATGGTTATCGAGGGCATCCACGGGCTGAATCCGGCGCTGTCCGAAGGGCTGCACACGGATGCCATCTACCGCGTGTTCGTCAGTGCCCTGACATGCTTGAACCTTGACGACCACAACCGCATCCGCACGACGGATGTCCGTCTGCTGCGCCGCATCGTGCGCGACATGCAGTTCCGCGCGACGCCGCCGAACAACACGCTTTCGATGTGGCCCAGTGTCCGCCACGGCGAAGAAACGTGGATTTTCCCCTATCAGGAGAACGCCGACCGCATGTTCAACACCGCCCTGCACTACGAGCTGCCTGTCCTGCGGCACTATGCCTACGACCTCTTGAAGGCGATTCCGCCGGAGAATGAGAACTATCTGGCTGCGCGCCGGCTGATTAAGACGCTGAACTACTTCCCGGATATTGACGAGGGCGTGCTGGCGGAAATCCCCCCGCTGAGCCTGCTGCGTGAGTTCATCGGCGGCTGCACGATTGAGGAAGCGTAAGCCATTTTGCTTGAAGCCTCAAAAGTGGCGATTCTCCCTGCAACGATAAAGTGTTACCGAATTGAAAAACAAGATTGCTTCGCTTGATGAAAGCGCAAAGCTGTGGTATAATAACGGCAGACGGAAGGAGGCTGATATTCCGTGTTCCAGATTGGAAACGAACGGGTTGCATTGGTGACGGATACGTCCTGCGATTTGTCGGATGAACAGCTCAGTCAATATGATATTCGCACAGTTGCGCTGCGTGTAGCGACCAGTCAGGGAGAGTTCCGCGACCGGCTCGAAATCACGCAGGAGCAGCTTTATGATTTACTTCAGCGGGAAGTGCCGAAAACATCCCTGCCGCTGCCGGAGGATGTCAGCAACCTCTACCGCACCCTGCACGACGAGGGCGCAACGAGCATCCTGCACCTGTCCATCAGCGGCAGCCTGTCCGGAACGTTCAACATGGTCTCCCTGCTTGCGGAGGACTTTGAGGACATGAAAATTCATGTTTTCGACTCCAAAACGCTCTCCTGCGGTCTAGGGCTGCTGGTGCTGGAAGCGGCGGAATCGCTGCAAAACGGCATGTCGGTGGAGGATACCATCGCGCTGCTGGAGAAACGCCGCGAACATCAGCTGGGCGCGTTCGTCATCCGCACGCTCGAATTCCTGCGCAAGGGCGGGCGCATCGGGCGCGTTGAGGGCGCAATCGGCTCGCTGCTGCAAATCAAGCCGGTTATCTATGTGAACGACGAAGGTGTTTACAACACGTTGTGCAAGGCGCGCGGCTTCTCCAACGCGCTGACGGCGATGGTGGATGAGATTATCCGCCGCTATCAGGGTCACAAGGTGCGTCTGGCGGTGGTGCATGGCGCGGCATATGACGATGCCGTGAAACTCCGCGACCGCCTGATGGAGCGGCTCGATGTGGTGTCGAGCTTCATCAGCCCGGTCAGTCCCGCACTGGCGATTCACACCGGGCCGGGGCTGCTTGGCGCGATTGTACAGCTGGCGGAATAAAGGAAAAATGCATCAATTGCATATCTCGGCGACTCTGCTGATTTTCGGAAAGAAGAAAGTCGGCAGAGCCGCTTTGCTTTGGAAAATTTCCACCCGCTTCGTTTTCAATGGCAAACGAAGAAGGATTCTTCATGGCACATAAAGGGGAGCACAAATACAGATTGGCAACAGCTCACATGGCTTTGCTATGCGAGAACGGGCAAGGGAAAAAACTTGCGTGTGCAGCGGCGCAAGCGTTCCTTCCTGCCGTTCGTATCTTTGCGCTATAATACGTCTTCACCCCACGACGGAAGGCGTGGAAATTCCGATGGGCGGGCGACAGAAGTGCGGAAACCCGAAGAAAAAGTCTGCTTTTTGATGCGCGATTCCACCTGTAATTCACCCGGCATGTAATATCCCCTTGCAATACACGATAGCCTATGTAGTGTTTTTGTAAATTCCAACTTCTTTTGTGTTTCCTCTGTATTTTTGCGCGAAATGTGTCGAAAGATAACATATGCTACTTTTCTTTTCCTGCAAAATGTGCTAAAATAGGCATACGAGAACTTCCAGTGGTGCAGTTTAGGCGTCAGGATGCAGCGCTGGAAGGCCGTTTTTCAATCATGGTATCCGTGAAGGGTATCGTGTATTGATTACAATAACCATTTTCTGACACTGACGCTTTGCTAAGGAGGTTTTTCCTGTGGATGATGCGAAATACCCTGCTTTTGATACCAAACCCTACCGAATCGTGAAGAGCCGCAGTGAGGCAAGCGTGCCTGTGAACGTCGCGCCGACGTACTACATCGTGGCTTCTGATTTACAGGGCTTTCCCCTACAGCAGGCGATTCCGCTCGTCCAGATGTCCACCAGCGCTCAGCTTGCCCCTCGCCCGCCCGAAAATCAACTGCCGCCGCTGCCTGTGCCGAGGCCGGGTACGCCGATGCGGTGGTATATCGCCAGCCTGCTGCGGTGTCTGGGTGTTCCAGCGCGGCTGTCGGGGTTCAACTATCTGGTGGAAACGCTGCTGTTGCTGGTGAATCGCCCGTTTGAGACGCGAATGGTGACGGGCGAGGTGTACCCGGTGGTCGCGAAGCAGTGCAACACCACGCCCATCGGGGTGGATCAGGCGATTTGCACGGCGGTCAACCAGACGTGGCAGGAGCAGAACATTCCTGTGTACTGCGCGCTGATGGGGCGGAGTCCCGCGCCGCACGAGCCGCGCCCGACGAGCTGCGAGTTTCTGGCGAATGTGCTGATGTATGTGAGGATTCAGATGGCGGAGTGCCATTACTGATAGGGAACTGATGGCGAATAGAAGGAAGACTGTCTGCGCGGAGCGGGCAGTCTTTTTGAGTGCGCCCGGCGGCGCACGTATCTAAAGGGTGAAAGACCCGAATCCGCCCGGTAGCGGGAAGGAGAAAGCCGAAGGCAAGGGTGTCCGTCGTGAGGCGGAATCTGAAGGAAGCCGAATGTGGGAACAGACTAACCACGGGCAAACCTCTGGCCTGACGAACAGAAACCGTATAGAAGGCTATATGCGAGGGTAAGGCTGCTCAACAAGTCGAAGCCCAATAGCTACACGGAATCGCATGTGGTAAATGCGGCAGGTAGATGGAGGAAAAGAAACGTGTGGTACCCGGGGAGGTCTGCGCGGAATGCGCCGAAAGGTGTAACCACAGTTGCAAGGCTGCGCTGAACGCGCAGAAGTCAGCCGAAGCCATAGTACCTTGGGGGAAAAATTCAAGGGAAGGGCGGAACCAATACACGCCGGAGTAATCGAGGGAAGGAGGACGGCATGAAGAAGGCAGAAAACGTCAGGAGCTGCCTGCAAAGAGATAGCACGGAATGCGAAGGGTATGCAGGAGCGCAGAGTGCCGTTCAGCCGGGAAGTGGTGAAACGGCAGGCAGAAGCCAGAACCTGCTTGAAGCAATCCTGTACAGAGACAACCTGAACAGGGCTTACAATCGGGTAAAGGCAAACAAGGGAGCGCCGGGAGTGGACGGGATGACCGTAGAAGAAGCGCTCCCTTGGCTCAAGAAACACGGCAAAGAAATGACCGAAGCAATCCGAAGCGGAAAGTACAAGCCAACGGCGGTGAGACGGAAGGAGATTCCGAAGCCGGATGGAGGAGTGCGCAAGCTGGGGATTCCCACGGTCAAAGACCGGATTGTGCAACAGGCAATCGCTCAGCAGCTCATGCCACTGTACGAACCGAAGTTTTCGGAAGGGAGCTATGGCTACCGGCCAGGAAGAAGTGCGCAGGATGCCATCTTCAAGATTCGGGGATATGCGGATGAAGGGTATGAATGGGCAGTACAGCTCGATTTGAGCAAGTACTTTGATACGCTGAACAATGAAAAGCTGCTGAACCTTCTGCGGGAAACCATAAAAGATGAACGGGTCATTCAGCTGATTAAGAAATTCCTGAAAAGCGGAGTGATGGAAAACGGCGTAAAGATTGCCACGACGGAAGGAAGCCCGCAGGGTGGCCCACTGTCACCTTTATTGGCGAATGTGTACCTGAACGAATTTGACTGTGAATACGAAAGGCGCGGCGTGCTGGAGATTCGGTATGCGGACGACATCGTATTACTGTGCAAAAGTCAGAGAGCGGC
>CDZY01019686.1_pt1 | contig 17057 bp, 7 predicted proteins | sample 557671 | NCBI WGS metagenome assembly CDZY01 (sample SAMEA3182091, study PRJEB8094) | gut metagenome | biome: human; feature: gut; material: Stool; isolation source: human stools | place: Canada | collected 2013-03-11
GCTCGGAGATTACCGGGAGGCGGAAGAAGAATTGCTTCAGGCTATCGGGATACTGCCGGAGAGATTGTATCCATATTATTTGTTAGCCAAGCTATATGCAGAGCCGGAGTTCTACCAGGTGGATAAATTGCGGGCTGCCGCCAGTGTCGTGCTGGCCAAAAAGCCGAAGGTGGAAAGTACGGCAATCCGGGAAATGCGGGAAGAAGTAAAAAAGATAATAGAAAAAAAGTAATTACGAAAGGATCGTAACTAAAATATGTTTGTATATTTGCGAAACAACTTTGATAAAAACAATAAAATATGAAATACTACAAATTGTTTGCTATACTGATTCTGGCCGGGATGATGGCTTGCTCCGGTGAAAAGAAAGAGAAAGGTTCCGAAGAAAGCGTAGAAACCGTTCTGCCGGATGAGACAAACGAGGTGACGGTGATGAAGTTGAATACTACTGATTTCAACCACGAACTGATCAGTAACGGCAAACTGTCAGCCCGAAACTTTGTCGACCTAAAATTCGAATCGGCAGAACCGATCGCCAAGATATATGTGAAGAACGGCGATCGCGTGACGAAAGGGCAAAAGCTCGCAGAACTCTCAACCTTCCGCCTTGCCAACAAGACAGCGCAAGCCAAAGATGCACTCGAACGCGCCAAACTGGAACTGCAAGACGTACTGATCGGACAGGGCTACAAACTGGAAGATTCTACAAAAGTACCGCCCGCAACCATGCAGTTAGTCAAGGTAAAAAGCGGGTATGACCAGGCACTGATCTCTTGGCAGCTTGCCAAATACGAACAACGAAACGCAGTCCTGACCGCCCCTTTCGACGGTGTCGTCGCTAACCTGTTCGCCAAACAGTTCAATACGGCTTCTACCTCCGATGTTTTCTGTTCCATTATCGATACCCGCACATTGGAAGCCGCTTTCACAGTTTTGGAAAGCGAACTGCCGCTTATCAAAACAGGCGATCGTGTAGAGGTAGCTCCTTTTGCCTTGTCCGATGTCACGGCTGACGGCCGTATATCCGAAATAAACCCGCTGGTAGACAAAGACGGGATGGTACAGGTGAAAGCTGCCGTAAACGATAAAGGTAAGTTGTTCGAAGGGATGAATGTACGAGTAAGTATCCATCGTTCGCTGGGTAAACAGTTGGTCGTTCCCAAAAGCGCTGTCGTACTCCGTTCCGGCAAACAGGTTGTATTCACATTAACGGAAGACAAAGCATACTGGAACTATGTACATACAGGTTTGGAAAATGCCGACAGCTATACGATCATTGACGGACTGAAAGAAGGGGATATCGTGATTACAAGCGGTAACATTAACCTGGCTCACGAAGCACCGGTCAAAGTAATTGACAATTGAAAATGGACAATTGACAATTCAGAAATCATAATTTATAAATCATAAATCATAGTTCTAATACATGATAAAGTTTCTACTACAACGCCCTATCGCGGTATTGATGGCTTTTACGGCTTGCTTTATCGTGGGACTGGTTACTTACTTCACCATTCCGGTGTCGTTGCTGCCTGATATTGCAATTCCGGAGATCACCGTACAGGTATCCGGCCAGAACACTTCGGCACGCGAATTGGAAAACACAGTAGTAAAAACCATCCGCCAGCAATTAATGCAGGTTGCCAGTTTACGCGACATCCACAGTGAAACACGCGACGGTGCTGCCATCATACGCCTAAACTTCGATTTCGGAACAAATACGGATCTGGCTTTTATCGAAGTCAACGAAAAGATAGACGCAGCTATGAACTACCTGCCACGTGAAGTAGAACGTCCACGGGTAATCAAAGCCAGTGCCACTGATATTCCCGTATTCTGCTTGAATCTGACATTGAAAAGCGACAGCGCTTACAGTGAAATAAACGAAGGATCGTTCCTCGACCTTTGCCAGTTTGCCGAAACGGTGATCAAACGTCGTATCGAACAGTTGCCCGAAGTGGCAATGGTAGATGTGACCGGAATTCTGAAACGGCAGTTACAGATTGTTCCGGACATGAAGTTGCTGAAAATGTCGGAGATCACACTTGACGATCTGGAGGCCGCACTGACATCTAACAATATAGAACCGGGTAGCATGACCGTACGTGACGGCTATTACGAGTACAATATCAAGTTCTCGACACTGCTGCGCACACCGGAAGATGTCGAGAATATTTATATCAGGAAAAATAACCATATTTTTCAACTGAAAGATTTGGCACGCATCTCCGTCGTGCCGGAGAAAGAGACCGGAGCTTCCCTTTCCAACGGGAAACGGGCGGTAACGCTGGCTGTAATCAAGCAGGCGGATGAAAATATGGATAACATGAAAGAGGCATTGGCAGAAGTGACGGATTACTTTGCTTCCGTCTATCCGGATATCGATTTCAGTGTCAGCCGCAACCAGACGGAATTGCTGGATTATACCATCTCGAACCTGAAACAAAACCTGTCGTTGGGTTTCCTTTTCATCTGTATCGTCGCCATCCTTTTCTTAGGGGATATCAAGAGCCCGGCAGTAATCGGGTTAAGTATGGTGGTGAGCCTGATCATCAGTTTCCTTTTTTTCTACCTCTGCAAGATGTCGCTGAATATCATCTCCATCTCCGGGTTGATCCTGGCTTTGGGTATGATGATCGACAGTTCGATCATCGTAACGGAAAACATTACCCAATACAGGACACGAGGAGACTCGCTGGAAGAGGCTTGCAATAAAGGGACGACCGAAGTAATTACTCCGATGCTGAGTTCCACTTTTACGACAATTGCCGTCTTCGTTCCGCTTGTGTTCATGAGCGGAATAGCAGGAGCGATCTTCTTTGACCAAGCCTTTGCCGTCACCGTCGGTCTGATGGTTTCCTATTTCACGGGAATCATGCTGCTGCCGGTACTCTACAAACTGGTATACAGTATTCCGGACATCAAACATAAGGATTTCAATATGCGAATCAACAATCTGGTAAAAGAGCATACATTGGACCGCTTCTATGATACCGGAGTGGATTTTGTGTTCCGTCACAAAACGGCAAGCCTGATTTTCATTGCCATTACGCTCCCGCTTTGCGCCTTTCTGTTCTACGAAATACCGAAAAGCCGTATGCCGGAGATAGACCAGAACGAACTGATCGCTCATGTGGAATGGAACGAAAACATCCATATCGATGAAAACCAGAGCCGTGTCAGCCAGTTATTCGCCTCTATCGACAATCAGGTACAAGAACACACGGCCTATGTCGGGCAGCAGCAATTCCTGTTGAACCGGGATCGCGAGATGTCGGTTTCTGAAAGCGAGTTATATTTTAAGACGGAGAAACCAACCGGAATCGCTCCTTTGCAAAAATCGGTGGAAAAATGGATCAAAACGCATTACCCGATGGCAGTGATATCCTTCTCGCCTCCCGAAACAGTATTTGAAAAGCTGTTTGTGACAGGTGAAGCCGACATTGTCGCCGAATTGCACACCCGCAATAAATCTGAAGCACCGGAAGCCTCCGTCTTGAATAAAATAGAACAGCAAATCGAGGCGAAAACAGGACATACTCCTGTCGGTATCACCTTCGACAATCAGTTAAATATCACAATAGACAGACAGAAACTTCTGCTTTATAACGTCGACTACAACGAAGTGTACCGGTTGCTGAAAACGGCATTCAAAGAGAATGAAGTAGCAACGCTCCGCTCCTACCAACAATATCTGCCAATCGCATTGGCCGGGGAAGAACAAACGGTTAACGAGGTCTTACAGAAAACATTGGTAAACACTGTTCCTGACACGGAAGGCAACGTACGATATATCCCGCTGCAATCGCTGGTGCGTGTCACTCCGGGAGAGGACTTGAAAACGATCACGGCAGGAAAGAACGGAGAATACATTCCATTCAGTTTCTATGATATAGACAATGCCGAACAGTTGATGGAAAATGTAAAAAAAGAAATCGATACAGACTGGGATATCGATTTTTCAGGAAGTTTCTTTTCCAACCGGCAGATGCTGAACGAGCTGGTCGTGATTTTGTTCATTTCGATCCTACTGATGTATTTCATCCTGGCAGCCCAGTTCGAAAGTTTCCTGCAGCCGCTCATCGTGCTGCTTGAAATTCCGATCGATGTAGCAGCCTCCTTGCTGGTGCTCTGGATATGCGGCCATACCATGAACCTGATGAGTGCCATCGGTATCGTCGTGACCTGCGGTATCATCATCAACGACTCCATCCTGAAACTGGATGCTATCAACGAACTCCGCAAAGAAGGGGTTCCTCTTATGGAAGCCATACATGAAGCCGGACGGCGGCGCCTGCGCCCTATCATCATGACATCATTAACGACAATATTCGGAATGGTTCCGCTGCTTTTCACATTCGATATGGGCAGCGAACTGCAAAAGCCGCTCTCCATCGCCATGATCTCGGCCATGCTGATCGGTACGGCAGTCAGCCTTTTTGTCATACCACTGATATACTGGTTCATTTATCGCAAACATGAGGTTGGTAATTTGAATGTTGAAAATTGAAAATTGGAAGTTATGGACAGGAAATTCATTTATAGATATGTCATCACGTTGTTGATGCTTGCATGCGTATTCGGAGGAAAAGCGCAGCTCACACTGACGCTGGAACGAACTATCACACTGGCGGCCGACAGTTCGCTGAACGCTTTCCGATACAAAAATATGTATCTGGCCGGCTACTGGGAATACCGGACTTACAAGGCCGGCCGTCTGCCAAGCCTTACCCTAAATCTGACGCCGGCACAATACCGCCGTTATTTTACCCAACGATATGACTCGGAGGCTGATATCGACGTATATAGAAAACAACAATCGTTTTATGCGGGCGGGCAATTGGAGATCGAACAGAATTTCGACCTCTTAGGCGGTACATTCTATTTGGATACAGACTTGGATTATATGCGCTATTTCGGCGACCAAACTTATAACCAGTTCTCATCGGTTCCGATCCGCCTCGGCTACCAGCAAGACTTATTGGGGTATAACGCTTTTAAATGGGAACGGAAAATCGAACCGTTGAAATACGAGAAGGTCAAGAAAGAACTATTATATAATGTAGAGCAAATGAGCGAGCAAGCAACGACCTATTTCTTCGCTCTGGCAATGGCACAGGTGGAATATGATCTGGCCAAGGAAAATGTCGCCACGACCGACACACTGTACCGGACAGGGCAGGAACGGCATAAGATAGCTTCTATCAGCCGAGCGGATTTGCTGACACTGAAATTGGATGCCGTAAACGCACGCAACACATTGAAAAATGCGGAAATCGCCCTAAAACGTGCCATGTTCAGCCTCGCCTCTTACTTGAACTTCGACAAGAATACAGAAATACGCCTGCGCCTCCCAAGCCGCCCGCGCAATATGGAAATCTCGGTCGACAAAGCACTCGAATTGGCACGTGCAAACAACCCGACCTTTCTGGAGTTGCGCCAGCAAATATTAGAAGCCCAGCAGCAGGTAGACAAAACCAAGAAAGAAGCGATGTTCAACGCCCAGATCAATGCCAGCGTCGGATTCAACCAAGTGTCCAAGAACATACAGGACGCCTACAAAAATCTGCAACAGCAGGAAATCGTCTCTTTGTCTGTTTCGATCCCGTTGGTAGACTGGGGCGTACGAAAAGGGAAGCATAATATTGCCAAGAACAACCTGCTTGTCACCGAAACATCCGCCAAACAAAAAGAATTGACAGTAGAAGAAGACGTGATTATGACAGTCGGCGACTTCAATATCCAGCAAGCCCTGATTGGAAGTGCCGAAGAAGCGGTAGACCTGGCAGAAACAGCCTACAGCGAAACCAAGCAACGCTTCATGATCGGAAAAGCGGATATCAACAGTCTTACTCTGTCGCTGAACCGCCAACAGGAAGCGCAGCGGAACTATATTTCGGCTTTACAGAACTACTGGCTGAGCTATTATAAGATCCGAAAACTGACGTTGCACGATTTCGAAACGGGAGTTTCCCTTTCGAACGAGTTCGAATATAAATACGGATTGTAACAAAAAATGAATAATGAGTGCATCTCCTAAAATATCCTCTTTCACCATCATCGTCACCTTCCTTTGCGTGGCACTGGCAGGGATTGCCTTTATACCGCTGCTGCCGATCAAGCTGTCGCCGTCACGCACGCTGCCACAGTTGACTATCAGCTATAACATGCCGGGCAATTCGGCACGCGTGATAGAGATGGAAGTGACCTCGCGGCTCGAAGCGATGTTGGCACGCATCAAGGGGATCAAGGAGATCAATTCCACGTCCGGCAACGGATGGGGATATGTCACGCTCGAGCTGGACAAGCATACCAATATCGATGCCGCCCGTTTCGAAGCGTCTACCATCATCCGACAGACATGGCCCAGCCTACCGGACGGACTGAGCTATCCAGTCCTGGAAATGAGCCGGCCGAACGACAAGGAAGTACGGCCTTTCATGAGCTACACACTGAATGCGGCAGCCACACCCATATTCATACAACGCTTTGCCGAAGACCAGATAAAACCTCGCCTAAGCGGGATTCCCGGCATCTACCGCATCGATGTCAGCGGTGCCACCCCGATGGAATGGCGACTGGAATATGATAGCCGTCAGCTGGCAACGTTAGGTATCAGCATCCCGGATATACAGAAAGCGATCAGCCAGTATTATCAAAAAGAATTCTTAGGAACCGGAAACGTGGAAACCCAGTTGGCGACTTCGTGCAAAGAAGGACAAAGTAGCCAGTGGATACGTCTCGCTTTGGTTCCTGAAAACGAAACAGACGGATTCAACCCATCGCTTATAACCGTCCTGAACAAAGACGGCAAGCTGATCCGCCTGGACCAACTGCTAAAAGTCACCCGTCAGGAAGAGGCTCCACAGAGTTATTACCGTATCAACGGCTTGAATTCCATCTATCTGTCCATCCGCGCCGAGGAGACGGCGAACCAGCTGGAACTTGCCAAACGGGTAAGAGCCGAAATGGAACATATCCGTACCTTGCTTCCACCCGGTTATGAAATACATACCAGCTATGACGCGACCGAATTCATTCAGGACGAACTGAACAAGATTTATGTCCGTACGGGGCTCACCGTCCTGATCCTACTGATGTTTGTCTTGCTGATCACACGCGAGATAAAATATCTGTTACTGATCATCATCAGCCTTTCGATCAACCTCAGTATTGCTGTCATCCTTTATTATCTGTCAGGACTGGAAATGCAGCTTTATTCGTTGGCAGGCGTCACAATCTCACTCAGCCTGGTGATCGACAACACGATCGTCATGACGGAACATATCCGGAACCGACATAACCGAAAGGCAATCCTATCCATATTGGCAGCCACTTTGACAACGATAGGTGCACTGGTCATTATCTTTTTCTTAGATGAAAAGATACGCCTCAATCTGCAGGATTTTGCGGCTGTCGTCATCATCAATTTAGGAGTCTCCCTATTGATCGCGCTTTTCCTGGTTCCCGCCCTAATCGATAAGATGAACCTGGAATGGAAAAAAAGCGGAAAAAAGAACATATCCGGAGAAGAGACCGAGTATACATGGAAAAGCCGGATCAGAAAAAGAACGAACCGCATTCTCAAACGTTTCCCTGTCTACTACAACCGGTACTATCAATGTCAGATCGATTTCCTTTGCGGATGGAAGAAATTGGCATGTTTCATTTTACTGTTAGCATTCGGCATCCCGGTTTTCCTGTTACCGGAAAAAATCGAATACGACACGAAAGACAAAAAGAAGGTCTACACGGCAACAGACACCCTGCTAATCGATACATATAATAAATTCGCCTCCAACGAGACGTACAAGGAGAAGATCAAACCCATCGTCGATAAGGCGTTGGGCGGGACCCTACGCCTGTTCGTACAAAAAGTTTATGAAGGAAGTTACTTCACCCGCAACGAAGAAACGGTCCTGTCTGTCAGCGCATCGCTCCCGAACGGGACGACCTTGCCACAAATGAATACCTTGATGAGCCGGATGGAAGCCTATCTCAGCACCTTCAAAGAAATACGACAGTTCCAAACAAACGTCTACAGCGCACGCCAGGCCGGTATCCGCATCTATTTTACGAAAGAGAGTGAACGGAGCGGTTTCCCGTACACATTGAAAAGCAAAATCATCAGCAAAGCTCTTGAATTGGGGGGGGGGAGCTGGCAAGTCTACGGTTTGCAGGACCAGGGATTCAGTAACGATGTACGCGAAGGAGCCGGTTCTTTCCGTATCGTGATGTATGGTTACAACTACGACGAGCTGTACGAATGGGCCGAACAGCTGAAAGCCAAGTTGCTCACCCACCGCCGCATCAAGGAAGTGCTGATCAATTCAGAGTTCTCGTGGTGGAAAGACGATTACCAGGAGTTCTACTTCAACCTCAACAAAGCCCGGCTGACCCAGGAGGACATACAGCCGATCGACCTGTTCGCCTCCATCAATCCCGTTTTCGGAAAGGACATTTATACCGGGACGATCGTCGTCAACGAAGAGACAGAGAAACTGAAACTCTCCTCCCGCCAGTCACAGGAATACGATGTGTGGAGCATGCAGTATGTTCCACAAACTATTGACGGCAAGCCCTACAAGTTAGCAGAACTTGCAAGTGTCGAAAAAGGACAGATGCCGCAGAAGGTTTGCAAAGTAAACCAACAATACCGCCTCTGTCTGCAATACGAATATATCGGGGCTTCCAATCAGGGAAATAAGATACAGGAACGCGACCTGAAGGAAATCAATGCCATACTGCCGATGGGTTATACCGCCAAGTCGGAAAGCGCTTACTGGTATTGGGACAAAAAGGACAATAAACAATATCTTCTGTTATTGCTGATCATCGTCATTATCTTCTTTACCACCAGTATCCTGTTCAATTCGCTGAAACAGCCCTTGGCCGTTATCTTTGTAATACCGATCTCTTACATTGGCGTATTCCTCACGTTCTATTGGTTCAAATTGAATTTCGACCAAGGAGGATTTGCCTCCTTCGTCCTGTTGTGCGGCATAACCGTTAACGCAAGCATCTACATTTTGAATGAATACAACCAAATCCGGCAACGCAAACCGTTGATGTCGCCCTACAAGGCATATCTGAAAGCCTGGAATGCTAAGATCACGCCCATTTTCCTCACAGTCGTTTCGACCATCTTAGGCTTCATCCCATTCATGTTAGGTCCGGATAAGGAAGCGTTTTGGTTCTCGCTTGCCGCCGGCACCATCGGCGGGCTTGCCATGTCTATCTTAGGAATCTTCCTCTATTTACCTCTTTTCACATTAAAAAAACAACCCTAACCTTAACTTTCCCCTTTCAAATAAGGATTACCGTTTATCATCAAAATACTCTGTATGCCAGTCGTTTGCATATTGTCAACAAAATGTCAACTCTAACATTCACCCTCCAATAAAGCAAAATATACTTTTACGACCTCTTTAGACCTGTTCAAATCTTTCCTCTCAAAAGGAAAACACACTGGCTTCTCTTTCTGTTTAAATAGGGTATACTTGCATCGGTCCATTTCTTTGCCATCCATTTGGCAATGCCTGACAGATAAGTTGTGAGAAGGTCTCTGCCTCTCAACCCACAGAAAGCAGAGTTTTTTCACATTTTAATAAATATAATTATGAATAATTTTTTTAGTTATCTAAGATTACTTTTACTCGCAACGAGTGGAATGTTACTATTGTGTATAATCTTCGCCATGAATCCGGAATTAGCAGACGGCACGCTGTCCGGAAAAATTTGCTGGTTTCATTTCACATCTCTATTGTTAGCCGGTGGGGTTCTACTTATGGAATTCACAACAAAGAAAAGCCGTTTTATCTTTTCATTACCGGATGCCTTATTATTACTTCTGTTCGGTATCGTATTGGTTTCTTACGACAAAGACGAGAATCTTCAGCCGGAACGTTTCCTTTTCATCGCTCAGCTGGTTGCTCTCTGGTTTATGCTCAGAGGTGCTTTACAGGCGCATCAGGAATTACGACCGTTTTTCATTACGATCATCATATTTACCGGAATCGTTCCGGCCATCTGGGGGATCAGCCATACCATCAATCCTGCTCCCATCACCCATCCTGTCTTCAGGCTGCTTGAAACATCGCTGAAACCAGAGCCTTTCTATGGCTATATCGCAGTCATTTTTCCAGTCTGTCTGAACACATTACTCCGTTTTAAGAATTGCGACAAGATCGCTTTGTGGAAATCCCGTACTTTCCTGTTCTATTTCTCCATTCTCGGATCTACTTTGATTATCACCACCTTAATATTCAAAACAGACCAACCCGTATGGCTTGCAGCCCTCCTTTCCGGAATCTGGGTTTGCTGGATGAGGCTGATCGGATGGAAACAGACGAAAGAAGCCATACAGAACCACATCCAGCTGTTTGCCATCTCTTCGATTATCCTGTTTGTTGCGATCACGGCAGTCATTTTGGTCGGGAATATCCAAAAAGCCCAGGCCGGAGATCGCCGGCTTTTGATCTGGAATATCACGACCCAGGCTATCATGGAACATCCGGTAACCGGCATAGGTATAGGCGGCTTTCCAGCTACATACGCAAAGGAACAATCTGCCTATTTCGAAACCGATACCGCTTCTTCCAAAGAAAAACAAACCGCAACCTGTCCCCAGTATGCATACAACGAATATCTGCAAATAGGACTTGAGTTAGGTATTACGGGGTTGCTGTTCTTTATCTTCTGGCTCGCATTTTCCCTTTATTATGGGATCAGACACAGACAGATTGGAGCATCCGGCGGAATTCTGGCACTCGGAATCTTCGCCCTTTATTCCTATCCGCTCCAACTCCCGACCTACTGGGTTCTGCTCTTATTCCTGACCGCCATATGTGTGACCAATCCGAAGCATAACAAGCAGCGAGCACAGAGGAGTATCCCGTATATCAGTGCCATCGCCGCCATTCTTACCTGCATTCTTTTCTACGGACAGAAAGATACCTACTATACCTATAGGGAATGGAAGACGCTTCAGGAATTATATCATAATCAGGAGTACGAACAAGCAGCCAGCCGGTATGCCGGTCTGTTTGTCCAGTTATACCACCGGACAGATTTTCTATATGAGGGAGCAGAATGTTTCTATAAGACCGGACAGCACGATATTGCCATCAAATGGTTGGACAGGGCATTAAAACTAAGTGCAGCCCCCGAACTATACTATGCAATTGCAAAAAACGAAAAGGCGATCAAGCAATACCAGAAAGCGGAAAGTTACCTGCTGGAAATCAGCAGGATTTTACCGGAACAGGGATATACCTACTTCCTACTCGCCAAATTGTATACAAACCCCTCTTTTTTACATCCGGACAAATTCCATAAAGCAGCCAAGAGGTTTCTCGCCTTCCAGCCCAGTACACAAAACAACATAACGAAGGAAATGAAAGAGGAAATACTGCAAATCATCAGGAACTGGAATTTCGGCAAATAACAAATAGGAATTGAAGCATACCGATATGCCCATTCAACGGTATTGTCGTACCCCGGCATATCGGTACATTCATGTATTATTCCACAACCGGAACCAGACGCACTTTCAATGTTTCCTTCCGACCGGCTTTCACATCAACATCAAAAACAATCCGGACAGAACCGGGATTCGGAGCATCGTAGCTATGCGACGGAACATTATCGACCACAGAGAAGGCGGCAGCCGAAGGACTGTCGATAATCACATGTAATTTCTTACCTTCTTTCGTCAATTCTATCGTGTGGGAATCGAGCAGCTTAGGAGTGGCGGAGGTGACCATCGTCCACCGGACAGAAGCTGGTTGGCCGGCAGCCTGCACCTGATCCGTTACCTGCAAATACCGTTCCTTCACAAGCACAACCTCGCGTGTCGCTTTCTTCAGATTACTACCGAACAAAGAAGTCATATCCAAGCTGGCTCCCAACCGTGCATCTTTCGTATAAGTAGCGAGAATCGGAACCGCTCCTTTTACCTGGTGCTTTTCTCCGTTTACCGTCAACGTATTATGCACAAAGTTATTATAGCGGAAGACATCCCAACGTTGCCCGTCCTGATCACCGTTCCACAGTCGTACGCCTTCCTTTTCCAGAGAATAATACTCCTGCATACCCAAATCCTGTGCCCAACGAACTCCCTGAGCTTCGAACACAAATGATCCGGCATCCATATGAGCATGGTTGGCCGAAGCCGTTCCTCCTTTTATCCCGACATAAAAACCTTCTCCCTTATCCCATCCGGTACGGATCAGAGCTACAGGCACTTTTCCATGTCCGGTCCAGATTTTCGAGACAGGAGGCGTCACTTCCTTCATATCGAAGCGGGAACCATAGATCAAGATAATCGGCAGGAAACGCTCTTCTTCCGCAGTAAAATGCGTATCCTCGCGTGTCAGGAATATTTTTTCGTTCCAGAGCAAGGAAGGATCGCCTAATTTGGATGCATACCAGAACATGGCCGGAAAAGATTGAGTCGTTTCGCGTGCATCACTGAAATTGAAGGCAAGACCGGTCGTTCCCGCCATATACTGCATGAACCGGGCCGAAGACATAAAGCCCTCCACCGCACTCAGTCCTCCATCCGAACCGAGAGCCGATTCCAAAGCGGCGATTAGCATCACATTGAAACTCGTCCCATATCCCCAATAATTATACCCTTCCGGATAGTTGCCGTCAGGCGCGTACACTTTCATCGACAGAGGAACAGACGACATAGCCCGTTCAATAACAGCAGCCGCTTCTTTGCTGTCCGAATCCAAAAGGGCAAGGGCTCCATATACCAGCCCGGTATTGCAAACCTGGTTCCAGTTGTTTTCTGCTTTCAGGAACCAGTTATATTGTTTGTCGTTCGACGGAGCAAAACCTTTCTGAAGAATCGATTCACGTACCACTCTCCTTGTTTCCGGAGACAGCTTATCGAACAGCCAGTCATAACCGATCGCAACCGCCATCGTCATCTCGCCGACATCCAAGAAATGAGACGGGTTCCAGTCGCCGAAAGAGCAGACGGACACCATCTCCTGCTCGGCACGCAAGCGGTATTTATCTTCGCCGGTCATCCGGTATACAAACGAAAGGTCAAAAATACGTTTCAAAGCCTCACGGGAAACGGCCAACAGACGACGTCCCTCTTTCTTATATGTTAACGTCGGACAGACCAACAGCCGGTCGGCTTCTCCGACAATCTGCTTATAGACGCGCTGCATTTCGGGGTTATCTTTCAGGCTTTCTCGTATCTGCTGCTCCTCACCCTGCTTCATCAATAAGCGGGGATGGCCACTCACTCGGTTATAATCAAAAGTCTGGGCAACAAGACGGGTGCCGGCACATAAAAGGAGACAAATAAAAATGAGATAAAGTGTCTTATTCATAATATCAGAATTATTTGAATGATTGATGGGGATAAAGATAGGAAAATAAAATTATCTTCCGGACATTTCGGTCAACTTGAAAAGTATTTTTCAGAAAGAGGGCACCAACATCTCTTGCATGTTTGAAATATAAGCCTTATCTTTGCCGAAATTTTGAAGATAGAGTTTCATGACACAGAAAGCACATAAGGATAATCCAGCGTACTTTTCCGGTTATATGTCGGACAATGAAGCTCATTTTTTTATTTTAAAGGATTATCATTTGGTTATATAGGATGCGTTAGTTATTTTTACTAACGCATTTTTTTTGCACCTTGTGATCTCGTAAGGCAATTATAACATTCTATAAAATCAATAAATTAAACAACCCAAATTACTATGTCGAAAAGTGGTATCAAAAAGGTGATTGTTCTGGGCTCGGGTGCCCTGAAGATCGGACAAGCCGGAGAATTTGACTACTCTGGTTCACAAGCACTGAAGGCGCTGAAAGAAGAAGGAATCAGCACCGTATTGCTCAATCCGAACATTGCAACCATTCAAACATCAGAAGGGGTAGCCGACAAGGTGTATTTCCTGCCGATCACTCCTTACTTTGTTGAAGAAGTGATCAAAAAAGAACAACCGGACGGTATCCTGCTGGCTTTTGGCGGACAGACTGCTTTGAACTGCGGAACCGAACTGTATACCAGCGGAACACTGGCCAAATATGGTGTAAAGGTACTGGGAACTTCGGTCGAAGCGATCATGTACACGGAAGACCGCGACCTGTTTGTAAAGAAACTTGACGAGATAGCAGTAAAAACTCCGGTTAGCCACGCTGTCGGAAACCTGGAAGATGCCGTGAAGGCAGCCTACGAGATCGGCTTCCCGGTCATGATCCGTTCCGCATACGCATTGGGCGGTATGGGTAGCGGTATCTGCAAAGACGAGGCAGAACTGCGTACGCTGGCAGAAAGCGCTTTCGCCTATTCTCCCCAGGTGTTGGTGGAAGAATCGTTGAAAGGCTGGAAGGAAATTGAATTTGAAGTAATCCGCGATAAGAACGACCACTGCTTTACGGTTGTAAGCATGGAAAATGTAGACCCGTTAGGCGTACATACGGGCGAAAGTATCGTTGTCGCTCCTACCTGTTCACTGACAGACAAAGAACTGGACCTATTGAAAGAACTTTCAATCAAGACGATCCGCCATTTAGGTATCGTCGGCGAATGTAACATCCAGTACGCATTCAACTCCGATACTTGCGATTACCGTGTGATCGAAGTAAACGCCCGCCTAAGCCGTTCTTCCGCACTTGCATCCAAAGCGAGCGGTTATCCGCTGGCATTCGTGGCTGCCAAGCTGGCATTAGGTTACAGCCTTGACGAAATCGGTGAGATGGGAACTCCCAACTCCGCTTACAAAGCACCAGAAGTAGATTACATGATCGTAAAGATCCCGCGTTGGGACTTGACTAAGTTTGTCGGTGTAAGCCGCCAGATCGGTTCGAGCATGAAATCTGTCGGCGAGATTATGTCGATCGGTAAGAGCTTCGAGGAAATCATGCAGAAAGGTCTGCGTATGATCGGACAGGGCATGCACGGTTTCGTCGGCAACAACGACGTGGAATTCGATAACCTGGACGACGCGCTGGCCAACCCGACCGACCTCCGTATCTTCGCCGTAGCCAAAGCGCTTGAAAAAGGCTACACGGTAGACCGCATCCACGAACTGTCCAAGATCACTCCGTGGTTCCTGGAAAAACTGAAAAACATCGTAGACTATACGAAAGTATTGTCTGCTTACGATAAGATCGAAGACCTGCCGGAAGATGTGCTGAAGGAAGCAAAACGCCTGGGATTCTCCGACTTCCAGATTGCCCGTTATGTTGAAAACCCGGAAGGCAACATGGAAAAGGAAAATATCCGCGTGCGCAACCTGCGTAAGAAATTAGGTATCCTGCCGAGTGTAAAACGCATCAATACGATCGCATCGGAACATCCCGAACTGACGAACTACCTGTATATGACATACGACGGCAGCCAGCACGATATCTCTTACTATCCGAACGACAAGAGCGTCGTGATTCTGGGATCGGGCGCTTACCGCATCGGTTCTTCCGTTGAGTTCGACTGGTGTTCGGTGAATGCCGCACAGACAGCCCGCAAGTTAGGCTATAAATCCATCATGATCAACTATAACCCGGAAACGGTTTCCACTGATTATGACATGTGCGACCGTCTGTACTTCGACGAGCTTTCGTTCGAACGCGTGCTCGATGTCATGGACTTAGAACTGCCGAAGGGCGTAATCGTCTCCGTAGGTGGACAGATACCGAACAACCAGGCCATGAAGCTGTACCGCCAGAACGTACCTGTATTGGGTACTTCACCACTGTCGATCGACCGTGCCGAAAACCGTCACAAATTCTCCGCAATGCTGGATACGTTAGGTATCGACCAGCCACGTTGGGCCGAGTTGACCAGCATGGAAGAGATCGACGCCTTTATCGCAAAGGTCGGTTTCCCAATCCTGATCCGTCCGTCTTACGTGCTTTCCGGCGCAGCCATGAACGTATGCCACAGTAAGGAGCAGATGATCGAATTCCTGAACTTGGCAGCCAAGGTTTCCAAAGAATATCCGGTAGTTGTTTCCGAATTCCTGCAAGGGGCGAAAGAGATAGAATTCGACGCAGTAGCCATGAATGGCGAAGTGGTCGAGTACGCCATCTCCGAACATATCGAGTTTGCCGGTGTCCACTCCGGTGACGCGACATTGGTATTCCCGGCACAGAAGATCTACTTCGAAACAGCCCGCCGTATCAAGAAGGTCAGCAAAATGATCGCCAAAGAGTTGAACATCAGCGGACCGTTCAACATCCAGTTCCTGGCCAAGAACAACGATGTGAAGGTTATCGAATGTAACCTGCGTGCATCCCGCAGTTTCCCGTTCGTATCAAAAGTCCTGAAACGCAACTTTATCGAAACGGCAACCCGCATCATGCTTGACGCTCCTTACACCAAACCGGACAAGAGTGCATTCGACATCGACTGGATCGGTGTGAAGGCTTCGCAGTTCTCATTCGCCCGTCTGCATAAGGCCGACCCTGTACTGGGCGTAGATATGAGCTCTACAGGTGAAGTAGGCTGCATCGGCGACGACTTCAACGAAGCATTGCTTTCTGCCATGATCGCTGTCGGAAATAGAATCCCGCAGAAGAACGTACTGGTTTCTTCCGGTGCCGCCAAGAGCAAGGCTGAACTGCTGGAACCGTGCCATATGCTGGCAGCCAAAGGTTACAACATCTACGGAACGGCTGGAACGGCTAAATTCTTAAATGAAAACGGCATCTCTGCGACAGCAGTTTGCTGGCCGGACGAACAGGGCGACCTGAACATCATGGATATGTTCAGCAAGCACGTGTTCGAACTGGTTGTCAACATTCCGAAAGACCACAGCAAGCGCGAGCTGACCAATGGCTATAAGATCCGTCGTGCAGCGATCGATCACAACATTCCATTGATCACCAACGCCCGCTTGGCAAGTGCTTTCATCAGCGCTTTCTGTAATATGGACGAAAAAGACATCCAGATTAAGAGCTGGCAGGAATACAAGTAAATAGGAATTTCATTATATTTGTAACCTCATTCAGGCACGGAAGTATTGGACTTCCGTGCCTATATTCATTTAGACTTATGTACAGACTGCTGACCATTCTCATTTCTT
>CDZY01030772.1_pt1 | contig 16804 bp, 7 predicted proteins | sample 557671 | NCBI WGS metagenome assembly CDZY01 (sample SAMEA3182091, study PRJEB8094) | gut metagenome | biome: human; feature: gut; material: Stool; isolation source: human stools | place: Canada | collected 2013-03-11
ATTCTAAGTGCCGATACGGCGAGCGAGGTGCGGCAGATGCTAAGCCAAAAGCGCAGATAATACTGGATGTCTTATCGAGCATTTTGGCAACGCAGATGCCGTGCCGCAGCCGCCGGAGCGGTGCTTGAGCCGTTAGGCAGGAATTGTGCGGTATTGCCTTAGAACCCACGGTGCAGAAAATCAGCATCTTGCACGATTATTTGAAATATTTTTTGTGAATACTCTTGACAGAGCGTGGTTTATCCGCTATTATAATAAATGCGTGAGTTAAGGGGTCAAGTGCGGCCAAAATGGAAGCACAACCCCCGCAAAAAACTGCGCGGAATAATCAAGAAAGGAGAAAAGAAATGCCTACTTTTAACCAGCTCGTACGCAAAGGCCGTGAGGTCCTGGTAACCAAGAGCACTGCTCCTGCCCTTCAGAAGAGCTACAACTCCCAGAAGAAGCAGTACACCACCATGAACAGCCCCCAGAAGCGTGGTGTTTGCACCGCTGTTCGTACCATGACCCCCAAAAAGCCCAACTCTGCTCTGCGTAAAGTTGCCCGTGTCCGCCTGACGAATGGTATCGAGGTCACCTCCTACATTCCTGGTATCGGCCATAACCTGCAGGAGCACAGCGTTGTCCTGATCCGTGGCGGTCGTGTTAAGGACCTGCCCGGTGTCCGTTACCACATCATCCGTGGTACTCTGGATACTCAGGGTGTTGCAAACCGTAACCAGGCTCGCAGCAAATACGGCGCAAAGCGTCCCAAGGCCGGTGCCAAGAAGTAAGGAAACATCTTTTCGCCATAAAATGGTCAGCTGACCCTTTTGTGGCATAACGGGAGTTTTCTTTAACTTTCGAGTACCGATGATATCATTAATGTGAAGGAGGGAAGAAAGATGCCCAGAAGAGGTAAAATCGCAAAGCGCGAAGTTCTGGCTGATCCTATTTACAATTCCAAGCTCGTCACCCGTCTGGTCAACAGCATCATGCTGGATGGCAAGAAGGGCGTCGCTCAGAAGATCGTTTACGAAGCTTTTGAGACTGTCAAAGAGAAGACCGGCAACGATCCTCTCGAAATGTTCGAGAAGGCCATGGAAAACATCATGCCCAGCCTCGAAGTTAAGGCCCGCCGTGTCGGCGGCTCCACCTACCAGGTTCCCCTGGAGGTCAGCCCCGCCCGCCGCGAGACCCTCGGCCTGCGCTGGCTGACTCTGTACAGCCGCAGCCGTGGTGAAAAGACCATGTCCGCTCGCCTGGCCGCCGAGATCATTGACGCTACCAACAACGTTGGCGGCGCTGTCAAGAAGCGCGAAGATACCCACAAGATGGCAGAAGCCAACAAGGCTTTCGCGCATTACCGTTATTGATCTGCTTACTGAGGAGGTTTAAGCCATGGCAACGCCGAGAGACGTATCCCTGCAAATGACCCGAAATATCGGTATCATGGCCCACATCGACGCAGGCAAGACCACCACCACCGAGCGCATTCTGTACTACACCGGTATTAACCATAAGATCGGCGAAGTTCATGACGGCGCTGCCACGATGGACTGGATGGAGCAGGAACAGGAACGTGGTATTACCATCACTTCCGCTGCAACCACCTGCTACTGGAGCCACACCGAGACCCAGCACGATCCGGCTCTGTTCAAAAAGAACCGTCATCGTATCAACATCATCGACACCCCGGGCCACGTTGACTTTACTGTTGAAGTTCAGCGTTCTCTGCGTGTTCTGGACGGTTCTGTTACCGTTCTGGCCGCAAAGGGTGGCGTTGAGCCTCAGTCTGAAACCGTTTGGCGCCAGGCTGACGAGTACAAGGTTCCCCGCATGGTTTACGTCAACAAGATGGATACCATGGGTGCTGACTTCTTCCGCTGCGTACAGATGATGCATGATCGTCTGCATGCCAACGGTGTGCCTATCCAGCTGCCTGTCGGCCAGGAAGACACTTTCCGCGGCATCATCGATCTGATCGACATGAAAGCCGATATCTACTATGATGATATGGGCAATGATGTGCGCGTTGAGGAAATTCCTGAAGACATGAAAGAACAGGCTCAGGAATATCATGACAAGCTGATCGAAGCTGTTGCTGAGACCGACGAAGAGCTGATGATGAAGTACCTGGAAGGCGAAGAGCTGACCAAGGGAGAAATCAAGGCTGCTCTGCGTAAGGCTACTATTTCCAACGAGATCGTTCCTGTTGTCTGCGGCTCTTCTTACAAGAACCGTGGCGTTCAGAAACTGTTGGATGCAATCGTTGATTATATGCCTGCTCCGACCGACGTTGCGGCCATCAAGGGCACCAACCCGGAGACTGGCGAGGAAGAAGATCGCACTTCTTCCGATGATCAGCCGTTCTCTGCACTGGCATTCAAGATTATGACTGACCCGTATGTCGGTAAGCTGTGCTTCTTCCGCGTGTACTCTGGTACCGTTGAGGCTGGCACCACTGTTTACAACTCTGTTAAGGATCAGGACGAGCGTATCGGCCGTATCCTGCAGATGCATGCAAACAACCGTAAGGATATCGACATCTGCTACGCTGGCGATATCGCCGCTGCTGTTGGTCTGAAGAACACCACCACTGGTGATACCCTGTGCGATGAGAAGCATCCCATCATCCTCGAGTCCATGAACTTCCCCGAGCCGGTTATCCGCGTTGCCATCGAGCCCAAGACCAAGGCTGGCAGCGAGAAGATGGGTATTGCCCTGTCTAAGCTGGCTGAAGAGGACCCGACTTTCCGTACCTGGACCGATGAAGAAACCGGTCAGACCATCATCGCCGGCATGGGCGAGCTCCACCTGGAAATCATCGTGGACCGTCTGCTCCGCGAGTTTAAGGTCGAAGCTAACGTTGGCGCACCTCAGGTTGCCTACCGTGAAACCATCCGCAAGGATGCTAACCAGGAAACCAAGTACGCACGTCAGTCCGGTGGTAAGGGCCAGTATGGTCACGTTAAGATCAAGATTGAGCCCAACCCGGGTAAGGGTTATGAGTTTGTCAACGGTATTGTTGGCGGCGCTATCCCGAAGGAATACATCCCCGCTGTTGACAACGGTATCCAGGGCGCGATGAAGTCCGGCATTCTGGCTGGCTATCCCGTCGTGGATGTCAAGGTCACTCTGTGGGACGGCTCCTATCATGAAGTTGACTCCTCTGAAATGGCGTTCTCCATCGCCGGCTCCATGGCATTCAAGGATGCTATGAAGAAGGCTGATCCCGTCATTATGGAGCCCATCATGAAGGTTGACGTTGTTGTTCCTGACGAGTATATGGGCAACGTCATTGGCGACTTGAACAGCCGCCGCGGCGCAATCCAGAACCAGGAATCCACCGATGGCACTGCCCGTGTCACCGCTATGGTTCCTCTGTCCGAGATGTTCGGTTACGCTACTGACCTGCGTTCCAAGACCCAGGGCCGTGGCCAGTACTCCATGGAGCCGGCTGATTACCAGCAGGTTCCCAAGAGTGTTGCAGATAAGATCATGACCGAGCGCAATAAGGGCTGATTCTGCACAAATTCGCGCAAAATACTTGATTTTTCTTGAAAAATCTAGTATGATAGCCTTACAACAGGCTATTTTATCTGTTTGAATTAAAGGAGGATACTTCCAATGGCTGAAAAGGAAAAATTTGACCGCTCTTTGGAGCATGTCAACATCGGTACCATCGGTCACGTTGACCACGGCAAGACCACTCTGACTGCCGCTATCACCAAGGTTCTGGCTCTGAAGGGCGACGCCGATTTCATGGATTACTCCAGCATCGATAAGGCTCCTGAAGAGAAGGCTCGTGGTATCACGATCAACACCGCTCACGTTGAGTACCACACCGCGAAGCGTCACTATGCCCACGTTGACTGCCCGGGCCATGCTGACTACATCAAGAACATGATCACCGGTGCTGCTCAGATGGACGGCGCTATCCTGGTTGTTGCTGCAACCGATGGCCCGATGCCGCAGACCCGTGAGCACATCCTGCTGGCTCGTCAGGTTGGCGTGCCCAAGATCGTTGTGTTCCTGAACAAGTGCGATATGGTTGACGACGAAGAGCTGCTCGACCTGGTCGAAATGGAAGTTCGCGAACTGCTGGACAGCCAGGATTTCGACGGCGACAACACCCCGATCATCCGTGGTTCCGCTCTGAAGGCTCTGGAGAGCACTTCCAAGGATCCCGATGCTCCGGAATACAAGTGCATTTGGGAGCTGATGGACGCTGTTGACAGCTACATCCCGACCCCGGACCGTGCTGCTGATAAGCCGTTCCTGATGCCCGTTGAGGACGTTATGACCATCTCCGGCCGTGGCACCGTTGCTACCGGTCGTGTTGAGCGTGGTACTGCTCATGTCGGCGATCAGATGGAAATCGTTGGTCTGAAGGAAGAGAAGCTGACCACCACCATCACTGGTCTGGAAATGTTCCGCAAGAGCCTCGAGTTCGCTCAGGCTGGCGACAACATCGGCGCTCTGCTGCGTGGTATTGACCGTGACCAGATCGAGCGTGGCCAGGTTCTGGCTGTTCCCGGCTCTGTTCATCCCCACACCACTTTCGATGGCCATGTTTACGTCCTGAAGAAGGAAGAAGGCGGCCGTCATACCCCGTTCTTCAACAACTATCGTCCTCAGTTCTACTTCCGTACCACCGACGTTACCGGCATCATCACCCTGCCCGAAGGCACTGAGATGTGCATGCCCGGCGACAACGTTGATATGCACGTTGAGCTGATCACCCCGGTTGCCATGGAAGAAGGCATGCGTTTCGCTATCCGCGAAGGCGGCCACACTGTTGGTTCCGGCGTTGTTTCCAAGATCGAGAAGTAATTTTCGGCTTGTGATATAGCTTTCAAGGCTCCTGCTGTTAAGGCAGGGGCCTTTTTGTTGTGTATGACTTATGGGACGGGGAGGGGGCAAAGGCCGGGTGTGGAAGACCAAGGAAGGCATCATGAAAACATCAGGAATTGTAGATAGGGGAGAGGACACCATTCGGAACTTTGAAAAAGTGGAGCAGGAGAGGGCACTCACACCGCCCTACCTTGGGAAGGTGTATTTCAGGTCGCGGTTAAGGGGCAAGGGCTGATCTATCCCTAAGTTTTCGGAACGGTCAGGAACGCTCTCTACAGTACAATTTATAATGGGCAATTCTCAACCTCCAATTTTCCCTTCAAGTTTCCTCCAATCTTTGCCAAATCTCTCAACAACAAGCCAAGCCGAAATGGCAAAAAATGCGCGATCACAATACCGGATGATTGGATTAAGAGATTGCAAAGAACATTATCGGGGTAAATGTTTAATCATTTGATAAAATCAGGAATAAACCATTCAAAAATGTTAATAAATACCGCCAAAGAGTCACCGCACCGCAGCGCAAATAATGTGCGAAAAACAGGTTTCAGTTGATTCAAGGACAAAAATTTACATAGAAACCGCTCTAATTAACTATGCAAATTCTGGCAACTGTGATATAATGTATATACCTAGATGTGTCGGAAAGGTTATCATTTGCGGGATCAAGGCATGCAGCCGGTACAACGTTTTGTCAGCCGCTGTGCCGGGGCCAAAAGCCCCAAAAGCAGGCCGCAGCCCGGCAAGGGATCGCCAGACCGAGGGGAGCACAACCAGGCGTTTTGCAATCAACACCTGCAAAGTGCCGCACATCTGCCGTACCACTTTTCACACAAAAGGGGAAAGTAGTAACACTTAAGGGAGGATAAAACTATGAAGAAAAACCTTCAGCGTTTTGGTGCATCCGTGCTGGCAGCAGCCATGGTTGCCCAGAGCGTGGCGCTTCCCGCAGCAGCCGAAACTACCAAGATTGATTCTTCGGTAGCGCAGTCTGTTGCAGCTAGCGCAGCAAGCGCGGCCAGCGCTGTGCAGTCCCTGCCCAAGTTCACCAGCACCGCAGACCTGATCAAGCAGACAGCCCAAACGCTGGCTGCCCAGGGCGAAGTGCATGAACTGGAGCAGGACGATGCCAAGCTGGAAGCGACTGCACAGAGCAAGGCGGGCATGAGCCTTGCAGCGTTGGAAAATGCATTGGCCGATGCCATGTACGCCAACGCCGCAGTCGGCAAGATCAACACCGAAGCCTATGGCCTGAACAAGGACGAGATGGCATCGGTGATGGCTGCCACCATCAAAACGTATCATCTGTCCAGCGCCGTTACCGACCTGGGCTATGAGACGAACGCCGCAGGCGTTGTGACCGCCGTTACCTTTACCGGCAGCTCCGGCATGACCTCTGCGATGGAGTCCATGACCAACAGCGATGATGAAGTGATTGCGCAGCAGGCTGACAGCTACGCACAGGCTTACGTTGCTGAAAACTCCGATACCTTTGCGGCCAGCGCCGCTGCAGACGGCCATACCTATGGCGAGCCGAAATGGTACTGGAATGACACCAACCCGGAGGATGGCCACACCCATACCTGGAAGGAAACCCCCGATGGTTACTGGACCAAGACCGATGACGGCTGGGCTTACACCGCTGTGTATACCTGTGAAAAGGACGATGCCTACCAGAAGGTAGAAGGCACCGTAACCAAGGATACCACCGAGGCAAAGCCCGGCGTTGCCGGCAAGACCGTTTACTCTGCCAGCGTGCCCGCTGACAAGAGCCCGGTTAAGAAGGAATACAAGGAACCCACCACCCGCACCGACGACATTGCCGCCCTGCCCTGCCAGAGCCATGTTGTGTCCAAGGATGCAGATGGCAACTTTGTTGCTACCTTCAACTGGGAAATGAAGAAGGTCGAGGGCGAGCTGGCCGCTGACTACAGCAACGCCCAGCTGTTCTATGACAGCGAAACCGGCAAAATTTCTGCCGGCGCTCCCGTTACCATTGACTGGGAATGCACCAGCGTCACCTTCAAGTGCGCTGTCTGCGGCGAAGAAATCAAAACCCAGCCGGTAATGACCATGCCGGTCAGCGTTGTGGTAGACCAGAATAACAATTCCGTCTACATCAACGTGGGCGGCACCCCGACCCTGGATACCACCTCCGGCGGCGTCGGCGTTACCCTGGTGTCCGCAATGAAGGACGGCAACTGGTACGATATGCAGAACAACCCGGTTGACGCAAGCAAGGTGAACTTCACCTATCAGAGCGGCGACAACAAGGGCAAGAACAGCCTGCTGCTGTACGACAGCCAGAAGACTGCCGTGTATGTGGACGACCAGGGCAACCAGGTCACCAATACTTACGATGTCTCGACTGCGCAGATGAACTACTACTACTTCCAGCTGTCGCAGTTCAACCAGGACGAAGCAGAGTACTTCGGCGTGGTTGCCCCGTTCTGGACCTCCAAGGGCGTTCAGAAGCAGGGCGAGGATGGCAGCATCACCGGCACCATGGGCGCAATCAAGATATTGTGCAGCATTGATCCGAACGATGATGTCCCGCCGACCACCATGGCATTCATGCTGAACATGCTGCCGCAGGCGTTCATGTCTTACGTCATGAACTATGGCGAAGCTCTGAAAGCCATCCGTGATGCAGGCTTGGCACAGGTTGCCAAGCTGGGTGACGCTGACTATGTCACCAAGCTGCTGATCCTGCACGACTGGATCTCCCAGGTTGCAGAATTCGATATGGGCTCCATGGGCGATATCACCGGCGGCGGCAACAACGACCCCATCCAGACGACTGCTTTCGGTGCCCTGCTGGGCGGCGAGATCGGCGCTAAGGGCGTTGAGTATGGCTGCATCTGCCTGGGCTATGCAGCTGCATTTAACTACATGGTCCAGAATTTGCCTGACAACAAGAGCATCTATAAGAATGATGACGGCAGCTGGAAGACCCCCGATGAAGTAGGCGATAACGCTGTTGTTGACTTTGCCCAGATCCTGTATTACTGCGATACTTCTGATACCAGTGTTGCCGGTAATGCGTTCGGCGGCGGCATGTTCAACAACGTCCACTACTTTAACGCAGTCAAGGTCAACAAGCTGCAGGGCGACAGCAACTCTGCTACGATGACCACCGGCGAAGCCAACAAGAACTGGTACTATGTTGACGTCTGCTATGATGACGTGAACACCGAGTGCATGGCCCAGACCCGTGTTGAGAACGCAGGCGACATGCGCCATGTCAACTTCCTGGTTTCTCCCTCCGGTCTGGAAGGCCGTTACAGCAAGTACTATGATTACATTGACTCGCTGTACGATGGCTACACCTACACCAAGAACAAGAATCCCGATGTGGATAAAGACGGCAATGTTGTGCTGAACAACGGCAAGCCGCATTACTCTTACACCAAGGCGGATAACAAGAACGAGACCCGTTACACCGATACCTGCTACGAGGATACCTGGTTCACCTCTATCTGCAGCCCCATCTACTTCGACAATAATTACTTCTATTACGTTGATACCACGACCAACCAGAACCTGTATAACAACATGCGCCGCCAGCAGTCCGAGAACGGCAACAACGGCAACTCTGGTTCCGGCAGCTCTGGTAACAACTCCCAGATGCAGCAGTTCATGAAGAAGATGCAGAACCAGGGCCCCGATACTCTGGAAGCACGTCCGCGTACTGCGAACTACTATATCCGCAAAGAGGATTCCAGCAGCAGACCCGGCGGCTTCAGCATGAGCAGCTTTACCAAGACGGATGACCCGTTTGATATCATCCTGATGTACTACAACGATCTGAAGGAAACCAGCAGCAACTTCAATGATGACGACAGCAATGCCAAGGTTCTGGCCGAAGCTGGCACCATCTATAAGATCGATACCAGTGCAGCAGATAAGCATACCAAGGTTGAAAACAACCTGAACACCGAGTGCCTGGCAGACGCTGCTGCAAAGCGGATCTACCCCGCACTGGTACACTCTACCGCACTGTATGATGGCAAGCTGTACTTCAACGTCAACAACGCCATCTACCGTATGGACCCGACCACCGGCGCAGTGGAAGAAGTGAAGGAATACAACACCGTCTATGGCGGCATTAAGCTGACCAAGGATAAGGACGGCAACATGGTTCCCGATACCCACTTTCCCGGCATGAGCATGGTTATCATGGATAGCGCCCAGGATACCAGCAGTGTGAAGTATCTGGGCACCTTCAAGAACCATCCTCTGGCGGGCCTGACCCTGCGTGACAGCTACAGCTTTGCTACCACCACCCAGCAGGGCCAGACTGTGATCACCGGCATCAACACCACCAAGGATCAGCTGGTCGTTTCTGTCGGCACCAACCTGTCCAACACCTATAAGGAACTGGTGGACGGCAAGGCAGAAGTCAAGACCGATGCCTCCGGCACTTCTTATGCAAACCGTAAGAGCTACAAGACCGAGTCCTGGAACTACAACCCGAGTTACAACCAGAACATGGGCAGCTCTGACGAGAAGAACAAGAACGAAGAGTTCATGTGGTGCGCTAACCTGGTTGAAACCATGCCGATGTCCAACATGGTCAGCGACCTGAACAGCGGCGCAACCACCGATGTTTCCGTTGAAGCATGGTGCGATACCCCCGCTTACACCCAGGCCCGCACCAACAAGTACGGCCTGACCAAGGGTGAAAAGAAGTACGCTGACGGCGCACTGCCCAAGGGCCATACCTGGAAGCTGGACGAGCTGGAAACCAAGTCCGTTGGCAACAATGTGTACCTGTGCTCTGATTGCCATACCGCAACCGAAAGCGTACCTCACACTGTAACCCTGCCGGAAGCAGTTCAAGGCGTTACCCTGACCCTGGGCACCACCAACAACACCTACATCAAGGACGATACCGTTACCCTGACCGTAGAAAAGGAAGGCACCGATATTGTTACCGTTACCGCAAAGAACGGCGATACCGATGTTGCTCTGACTGAAGTTCAGGAAGCAGCGCAGGACGAAGCCGCAGCCCAGGCTACCACCGAAAAGGCTAAGACGGTTTACACCTTCACCATGCCGGACGGCGATGTGACCATCAGCGTTACCAAAGACGCCAAGACCTATGCGGTCAATGTTGCTACCCTGACCAATGGTGAGATCACTGCTTCCGCTAAAGAAGCAGCTGAGAAGGAAACCGTAACCCTGACTGCTAAGCCCGCAACCGGCTATGCCCTGAAGGCTGGCAGCGTGAAGGTTACCTACAAAGACGCTGACAACACCGATAAGACCGTTGAAGTGAAGGCTGATACCGAAAAAGCCAACACCTACACCTTTGCAATGCCTGCTTACCCTGTCAACGTCAGCGCAGAGTTTGTTAAGGAATACAAGGTTACCGCAGCTCCTGCTGAGAACGGCACTGTTACCGTAGACCCGACCGCAGCTGTTGAAGGCACCGACGTTACCGTTACCGTTAAGGCAGCTGATAACTACCAGCTCAAGGCTGACAGCCTGACCTACAGCTATCAGATCGGCGAAGATAAAAAGACCGAAAAGCTGACCCCGAACGCAGAAGGCAAGGCTACCTTTAAGATGCCCGCAGCTGATGTCAAAGTCACTGCAGAGTATGTCGAAAAGAAACCGGAAGCCTACACTGTGACAGTGAACAAAGCTACCAACGGCACTGTAACCGCTGATAAGGAAACCGCCGCAGCAGGTGATACCGTTACCCTGACTGTTAAGGCAGACGAGACTATGTACTCTCAGGCTGTGCTGGCTGAGGACGGCCTGAAAGTTGCTGACAGCAAGGGTGCTGCAGTTGCATGCACCGCTGGTGCTGACGGCACTTACACCTTCACCATGCCTGCCGACAACGTAACTGTCACCGCAACGTTTGAAATCGTTGCATATGGTGTTGAGGTTGCACCGACTGAACATGGTTCTGTTACCTTTGAGGGCGGCAAGAAGTACTTCAAGGTTGGCGAGAATGTTACTGCTACCTTTACCGCAGAGGCTGGATATGAGCTGGCTAGTGCTTCTTATCAGGAAGGCAACAAACCTACAGACATTACAGCCAAGGTTAAGGAAGCTAGCAACACTTACACCTTCACTATGCCTGAAAACTATGTGAAGATCGAAGCAACCTTCACTGCTGTTCAGCCTACTGAACCTACTGAGCCCACCGAACCCACCACTCCGGATGAGAACGGCGGCGACAACACCGAAACCGAGGCTCTCGAAGCCGAGGAACGCACCGTTCATGGCGCTGCTGAAAAGACCACCATTACCGCAATGGCTGTCTTTACCTGCACCGATAAGAACTGCGCAAGCGCACAGTTCGTGGATGCAACTGTAAAGCAGACCAGCGGCGTTACCACCGCTACTGTCACCTTCAACGGCAAGGACTACACCGCCAAGTACGGCGAGAAGAACGGCTGGGTTGAAGAAAACGGCAAGAAGTACTGGTACGAAAAGGGCGTGAAGCAGGGTACCACCGGCCGCGGCAAAGAGATCTATGATCCCGATTCCGATGCCTGGTACTGGCTGGATGCTGTCCAGGGCGGCGCAATGACCGTCAGCAAGGACGTTTACCAGGAATCCGCCGCCGGCCAGTGGGCTGATAAGCCCGATGGCACCGGCAAGTGGGTCCGTTACGATGAGAACGGCCACATGGTCAAGGGCTGGCAGACGACCGATAAGGGCACCTACTACTTTGACCTGATCACCGGCGCTATGGCTAAGGGCGCAGGCGATATTGACGGTGTACCTTGCGCATTTGACGAGTACACCGGTATCGCTCTGGACGGCCAGTGGCTGACCATCAAAGGCGCTGACTTCTGGTACGAAAAGGGCGTTCGCCAGGGCCTGGATGGCCGCGGCAAGGAAATCTATGACCCGGCTTCCGACGCTTGGTACTGGCTGGATGCCGTTGACCAGGGCAAGAAAGCCACCAGCAAGGATGTCTATCAGGAATCCGAAGCTGGCCAGTGGGCTGACCGTGCCGATGGTACCGGCAAGTGGGTCCGTTACGATGCACAGGGCCACATGATCAAGGGCTGGAGCGCTGACAAGCGTTACTATTTCGACCCGATCTATGGCACCATGGCTAAGGGCGATGCAGTCATCGATGGCCGCACTTATCATTTCGATAAGAACACCGGCATTCGGCAGTAATCCCACAGCCGGAACAATGAGCTGTAACCCAGCCCATTAACCCCTAAATAGAAATGCCGCAGCAGATGTAACAGTCTGCTGCGGCATTTTTGTATTTGTGGGCATAGGTTCGGTGAAATATTTGCCAGGCCAGTAGGGCGGGGAACCCCATGATTGTGGTGGCTCCCCTGGAGGGGAGCTGGACGCGAAGCGGCCTGAGGGGTGGTTCCTTGCCGCAAACCTAAAGCAATCGAATCCAGCGCCTTGGAACAGTCACTGCGCCCGCAGGCACCTTGCCCTGCCACAAATCCCATCACGACCAATCGGACAAGGCCTCGGAACGGTCAAGGCCGTTCCCTACAGAACAAATTATAATGGGCAGCACACCCTTAAACAATCAGTAGGGCGGGGTGACCCCACCCAATAGTACACGATTAAAAAATCGCAATTTACCTTACCCGCATAATAAAGGCAACACACAAAAACATGGCGAACACATCAGGCCGGTGCAAGGGCAAAACCTACTAAAAAGCTGCGGCTAAATTTGGCAAATATGGCGCGCGAAGTATAATTTTTGGAGGATATCACAAGCAGAACAAACAAACTTTGTCAGTTCCAACAACAAAAAAGCAACAAACTGGCATGGATGCCAAAGAATGCGGCCGCGAATTGTGAAAGATTTTAATATATTTTCTTCATTTTTTCCTTACCTGTTATCATTTGAATTTGCAATCGAAATATGGAACTTGTATAATAGAATAAAAGAAAAGTGTAAACTAAATGGGTGAAGAGGATTTGGTGCAATGGAAGATAAAAATAGATTCAGCATTCTGCTGGAGCATTTGCTGGAAGTTGCGGAAGTCAAGAACTATACCCTGGCCAAGCGCCTGCAATACGATGTTTCCTATATCAGCAAATGGGTCAGCGGCCGCATGCTGCCTGCCAAAAAGACTGAAAAGCGCGTGATGGAGGGCATCAGTGCCTGCGTGGTGGATGAAGCCACCGATGATGGCCGTAACCTGCTGCTGCGGGAATACAGCGTTAGCATCCCCAGTGACCTGAAAGCCGCCATTTATGATAACCTGATTGCTGAATATGATTATTTGCAAGAGGAGCTGGACAGCGGCGAGGCGCGCATTGGCCCCTATACGGACTTTTGGGCCGAGCTGAACATGCTGCAATACCTGACCAAAATGGCGCACCCCGTGCTGCGCCGCGTCAGCCAGCTGGACATTGTGGCTGTGATGGACCTGATGGAAATGGCGCGCGAATACCGCCTGAAAGTTGCCAACCTGCAAAACGGCCAGCTGGTGGACCAGCGCAGCTATGATAACGTCTATTTCAAGCTGATGATCGATATCAGCCGCGAAAAATGGGACCCCATCTATGATGCCGCGCTCATTATCAACGTGTTGACCAACTTCAGCCATATTCATTTCAAGCTGTTTGGCAGCACCGCGGCTGCCGGGCGCGCGGTGTTTGTGGTCAAGGGCGATTTTGCCATTACCGGCCTGTTGGTCAGCCACAGCCGCTGCGCTGCCGTTACCGCCACCGAGGACCCGCAGAACTGCGAAAGCCTGTATGATAACTTCTCCAAGCTCTGCGTGCGGGATGACCAGCTTTTCCGCGATACCAGCATGCGCCAGCTGATCAGCCAGTACGACTATATGCACACGCTGCTGGCCTCCAATCTGCGGTGGATGTTCGGCCACCTGAATGAGCTTCTGCTGCCGGATGACTTGTTTGAAGAGATCCTGACCGCCCACGAGACCGAACTGAAAGATTTTTTGGGTGCTACCCCTGCGGAGCTGCGTAGCGTACACAACCTTGCCAAAGGTGTGGTGGAGGAAACAAACATCCGCATCCTGATTTATGAAGCTGCATTTTCCTCCATGGCGGTTTCCGGTGAGCTGGACTTTTTCAGTTACAAGGTCAGCCTTACCCCGGATCAGCGCAGCCGGTGCATCAGCTATGTGCTGCAGCTTTGCAAGCAGCGTGAAAAACTTGAATTCCGCTTGATCAGCGGCCGCATCGTGAACGATTTCCAGTATGTGGCGGACCCCAATATGTTTCTTTCTGGCGCTGCATCGTATCTTCGGCTGGATAACAACTGCCCCGTCAACCGGATTGCAATGGTCAACAACAGTGTGATGGAAGACCGCCTGAGTGAATATTTTGATCAGGTCTGGAATTTGGATGACCAGAACGTGACAAAAGAGCGCAACGCCATTGCGGAGCACATCCATCATGTCCTGCAGGGAATCCATCTGATTACCCGCGCCAAAAGTTATGAAATGGAAGAACTGCAAGAGAGCTGGATGACCAAAATCTAAAAATACAACATACATACGCATAAACATAAAGCCCTGGCTGCTGCGGTAGCTGGGGCTTTTGTTGCACCGAGGAAAATGAAATTGCAAAAAAACTCCATGCCAAAGCGTGAAAATCCATGTGAAAAAAGTGAATCATGCGGAATCAATTTCTGGAAATTTGTGCCATGGGATTCTCGTGCTTTCCGTAAACAGGAATGGTATACTATGTTCAGCACCGAAGATAATTATAGCATTATGGTTCGGCGACGCTGTGCAACGATGTGCACAGCAGGGGAAAGCGCCATAAAGGTTTGGCGTGATTTGATTTGGATAATTTAATTCCCTGCAACTATAAGGGAAAGACATTTGGAGGAAATTGCAATGAATGAAAACGCGATGTTGACTGGCAAGCCCAGCATTGACCGCCCCTGGATGAAGTTCTATCCAGAAGTTCTGCGCGGTATCCAGGTTCCGGCCTGCACCGTGGAGCAGTACCTCTCCGTGCGCGCTGCAGACCCTAACGTGGTTGCCATGCACTACTATGGCGTGGATATCACCTGGGGTACCGTGTTCCGTAAGGTGGATGCCACCGCCCGCGCTCTGCAGGTGCTTGGCGTCAAGCAGGGGGACCAGATCCCCGTGTTCCTGCGTTCTGTGCCGGAATTCATTTATCTGCTGCTGGCAGCCGAGCGCATCGGCGCTTCGCTGCTGTGCCGTGACAACACCCTGGAAGAAAACATTGAAGCTGTTCAGAAAGCCAATGCCAAGGTGATTTTTGTTCACGACTTCTTCTCCAAGGCTGAAATCGAAGCCTACCGTGAGCAGACCAACGTGAATACCTATGTTATCGTTCCCGCTCTGGAAAGCGGCGACCGCGCCGCTATGCCGGTTTACCTGCAGCATTCTCTGGATGCCCTGTATCCGGATGTTCCCGCCCGTGGCTCTGATACCATGATGTGGGCTGATTTCTGTAACATGGGCCAGCGTTTTCGCGGCTTTGTGCCCGCTCCTGTCAACATTGACCGCCCGCTGCTGCGCGCCTACACCAGCGGTTCCACCGGCCCTTCCAAGCAGGTCATCCATTCTGCACACAGCATCATCGGCGTGCTGGCCCAGATGAACTTTTATGGCTCTTCGGATAAATTCCGCCCCACCTGGCTGCTGACCATCCTGCCCCCGGCTCTGATCGCTGTTGTGGTTTCCATGATGCTGCTGCCCCTGGCCGGCGGTATGCTGCTCATTCTGGATCCGTTTGTGGATGTGTACGATGTTGACCTGGAAATGATGCGCTACCGCCCCAACAACTGGCCCCTGATCCCCATGTTTGTGGAGGTTATCCGCCGCAGCAAGCGTCTTCCGGCTGACTATGATATGTCCCACATGCTGGCCATCGGCGCCGGCTGCGAGGCATTCAACAACAAGCAGCTGCGCAATGTTGAGGAGTTCCTCAAGCAGCATAACTGCAACCTGCGCTTTACTGCCGGCTACGGCAGCAGCGAGGCCGGCTCCAACGCCACTCTGCCCATGGCTCCGTTCCCGGTGCGTGACGGCAACGTTGGTGTGCCGATGATCCGCAGCGTCATCAGCATCTTCAAGCCCGGCACCCAGGAAGAGCTGACCTACAATACCCCCGGTGAGATCTGCATGGCGGGCCCCGGCGTGATGCTGGGCTATGACCGCCCCGAAGCAACCGCCAAGGCACTGCAGGTCCACGCAGACGGCAAGACCTGGCTGCACACCGGCGATATCGGCTATATGTCCGAGGACGGTGTGCTCTACACGATGACCCGCGGCGCATCCCCGCGCTTTGGCGGCGGCGACCTGATGGTGCAGCCGCTGGAGAACATCGTGGCCGATGCCGACATCAAGGGCATCAAGGACGAGTTCTTTGTTATCGTGCCGGATGATGAGCACGAGGGCTGCTTCCTGCCGTACCTGTACGTCCAGCTCAAAGATGGCTACACCTTGGACGATGTGCGCGATAAGATCAATGCCTGCCTGCCGGAACGTTACATGCGTCCGGTGGAGATTTTCACCGTACCGGAACGCCCGTTCTTCCACTTCAAGACCAACCGTATTGGCCTGAGCAAAGAAATCATCGCCAAGCGCAACCAGCAGAAAGAGAAAGCCAAGCGCAACAGCTTTGCCGATGGCTGCATTGCCTGATGACTTTGGCGTGATAAAATCATGATAATGTAACGGCATGTGCCCACCTTATGATAGAGATAAGGGGGCACATGCCTTTTGTTTTGGGGTGGGGGAGCGGATGAAGATGAACGGTACGCGCGGTTGGGGGATAGGGGAGAAGGGCAATCGGATTCCGGTGCGGGGGAGATACTTGTGAAGTTGTAAAATAAAACTTTGAAATCCATCCGCGGATGAAAAGCACGATAGGGCACTGTATCATTAGCCACATGCTGAAAAAAATGCTGTAGGGAACGGGATTGACCGTTCCGCAGCCTTATGGCAACACCGCACAATTCCCGCCTTACGGCTTAAGCACCGCTTCGGCGGCTGCGGCACGG
>CDZY01007863.1_pt1 | contig 16593 bp, 8 predicted proteins | sample 557671 | NCBI WGS metagenome assembly CDZY01 (sample SAMEA3182091, study PRJEB8094) | gut metagenome | biome: human; feature: gut; material: Stool; isolation source: human stools | place: Canada | collected 2013-03-11
ACAGAGGGAATTGTAAAAGGCACGGAACAGAGGCTGTCCCGTGCCTTGTTTAAAGTTGCTGTTGAACTCGGTGCTATATCGCATATGCTTGCGGCGATACATGGTATTGATGATGATACTATGATAAAGCTGAGGGCTATGTGTACGGATGAGGTTAAGCGGATCAATGGTATTATTAATTTTGAGAAGGCGGTTAGGTATCAGCGGTCAGATTAAATCAAATTAAAACGGAGGTGATATGTGTTGGCGCTATCACAGTTGATTGTCACAAGCCGCTATCTGAAAAGCGGAAATCAGAAAATTAAAAACAAGCGCAGAAACTACACAAAGTACATTGCAACCCGTGAAACAGTTGAAGTTCGTGAACAAAACACTATTAACAGAAATAATAACGCTACAAAAAATCAAAAACAACTTTTAAATGATTTGCTTTTGGACTTTCCCGAAGCAAAAAGATATTTGGAGTATGAGGACTACACTGCTAACCCTACCGTAGAAAACGTTTCGGAACTAATCAGTACGGTAATTGAGCGCAACGCCGACGTCATCGGCAACCGACAGAACTTTGTCGGCTACATGGCTATGCGCCCGGGAGTTCAGAAAAGAGGTTCGCACGGTTTGTTCAACGAAAGTGACAAGCCTATTGTTCTTGACAGAGCTGCAAACGAGATAGCAAATCACAAAGGCAGTGTGTGGTCACACGTCGTTTCACTTCGCCGTGAGGACGCTGTTCGTCTCGGCTATGATAACTCGGAAGTGTGGCGCGACCTTGTGAAAAGGCATATAGCAGACATTGCAAAAGCTCAACGTATACCGCTTTGCAATCTGAAATGGTATGCCGCTTTTCATGACACAACTCATCATCCCCATATTCATCTGCTTGTGTATTCAACAAATCCAAAGCAGGGATTTTTAACTACTAAGGGTATCGATCAGATACGTTCAGCTTTTGCAAACGATATATTTCATGACGATTTACAGTCAATCTATCAGGAGCAGACGTTAAGCCGTGACGAATTGAAAGCTGTATCCAAAACAGAGTTTGAAAGTATTGTCAAAAAAATTCAGCAAGGCGGTTTTGATGATCCGCAGCTTGAAAATTTTATCTGCAAACTACACTCTCAGCTACAAAAAGTTAAAGGCAAAAAAGTGTACGGATATCTTCCGCCGGAGGTCAAGGAAACGGTCAACAATATATTTTCCGAACTTGCAAGGGATGAGAGTGTCCGTCAGCTTTATGAAAAATGGTGCAGCTTGGAGCGTTTGAAATACAAGACCTATACGCAAAAGGAAAAAGAACTGCCTGCGCTTACCGACAATAAGGTTTTTCAGCCTGTGCGAAATATGATAATTAGGACTGTGCTTGATATGAATAACCATGTAGTCGATGCAGTAGTTCAAGGCACTGAACTGACAGCGTCCGATATTGATGATCCAGATGTTGTGACTTCTCAGCTTGTTGATGAAACGGAACAATTTGAAAATGATAATACAGTCACAACCTATACTGCTGATTATGTTTCGGACAGCAACTATTATTTAAAGTGGAGTAATAACTACCAAGAAGCCTGCAAGCTGATTTATGATAAGAACTCAAAGCTTGAGGATTTTCAAAAAGCGGAACAGCTTTTGCTTACTGAATCGAAGTCAGGCAATGTTCTTGCTATTCACGATTTAGGGAAGTTACATTCAACTGACAAGCTTGGTGCAAAAGATGAGGAAAAGTCGCTAAGATATTATTCGGAAGCGTTAAAAGGCTTTCTTGAAGTCGAGCCAAGCTCAAAGAAGCTGAAGCCATATGTTCAATATCGAATAGGCAAAATGTATTGCTACGGATCAGGTACGGAACAAAACTACCAAAAGGCTTTTGAATGGTTTGAAAGATCGGCAAAACAGAAAAACAAATTTGCTCAATTTAGCCTTGCCAATTTGTATTATTACGGCAATGGCGTGGAGAAAGATCTGTCGCAGGCATTTTTGTGGTATCAGAAATCATCTGCACAGGGACAGCCTTATGCTTCATATGCTGTTGCTCAGATGTACAGCAAGGGTGAATATGTTAGCGAAAATGAAGATACAGCACAGAGATATTATAAGGACGCATTATCGGGTTCTCTTAAACTTGAAAGCAAAGATCAGGCTGACGATAACCTATATTACAAACTGGGCTCTATGTTTAAAAAGGGTCTCGGAACTGACATTGATATGGATAGGGCTATATATTACTTCAAACGTTCCGCTGAGATGAATAACAAGAATGGGTTGTACGAGTACGGAAAGGCACTGCTGCTTGGTGAACATATTTCGCAGGATAAGGAAAAGGCTGTAAAGCTGCTTGAAAAAGCAATAAAGCTTGAGAATATCAATGCAAAACGTTTTCTTGCCCTTGAACTTATTTCGGGTGAGCATTTAGATCAAGACATCGACAAAGGGCTCGCTATGCTTACAGAGTGCGCCGACAGCGGAGATGCCTTTGCCTGTTACAAGCTCGGCAAGATATATTTCAAGGGCGATATCGTGTTGCAGGACTTGGACAAAGCAGAAAAGTATTTGCTCTTGGCAGAAGATAGCGAGTATACGCAGTATGCACTTGCAAAGCTGTATTTGCAGGAAGAAAAGTATGATATACAAAAAGCTGTCAATTATTTTGAGAATTGTGCTTACAAAAATCAGTGGGCAAGTTATCAGCTTGGCAGGATCTATCTTTTCGGGGCAGAGGGACTTGAGAAAGATAAGACAAAAGCAGTAGAGTGGCTTACAAAGTCCGCAAATGATGGTAATGAGTATGCACAGAATATGCTGAACAATATGGAACAGTTTGAAAATGCCGTAATTGCAAATACGATCTTTGGTTTGTTCGCAAATCTCAGTAGATGCATCGAAGATGACTATACGCAGAAGTATAGGTCGGTCAGACGGACAGTGGACAGCAGGCTGTGGAGAATGATACATCGGAAGAAACAGTCGCTTGGTATGAAAGAGGACTTTTCTCAAAGTTTTGATTGATTTTTGAAATAGATTTATTAACTATTGTGGATAGGCGAAAAATATGATATAATACTTTTAAAAATTTTACAATAGTTTTGAATTATAAAGTTTTAGAAAGGTTAAGATCACGATATGGGAAAAATATATTTTATACGCAAACTGACTGAGCGAAATCCATTTTCAAAAGACGGAAAATACGGTGTTGAGTGGGTCAGCATAACAGTAAACAAAAGTCGGTATATAATGCCGGAAACAAAATTTGTTTATGGCTGCTCTATTGGCAGAAAAGTTGACTTTTGGGAATACAGGGTTATGGACTTTATCAATTACAATTTAATGTATAATAGAAATATTATTTTTGTAGGCAGTAAAAGATTGTATAAAAAGGCATTGAGAAAGTATGACGGGCATTCGATATATGATAAGGAATTAAGGCCCTATGAAGAACGCTTTATTGTTCATAGCACAACCAAAGGAAATTATGAAAAGATAGTTAGTCAGGGCTGCATAAAATCATGGAACGTTCTGAAAAATGAGAATGACGCTTTTGAAAAAGAACCCATAGGTGCAATGCTCGGAGATCCTGAAGATTTCAGAGATTATATAATGCTCGGAAGCGGATTGCATTGTGAAATAGTTGTATTATCCAAGCAGAAGAAAAAGCTGTGTTACGATGTGAATGAGGAGTATACTCCGGGAGCAAGGATGTATTTCGATGCTAAACAGCTTGCTGAAAATGGTTTAATGGTTCGTGACGGACTTCACTATAAGGTAAGGGACAGGCTTACTCTCGAATATGTGCTGTTTACGGCAACAATCAATAATATATTTCTTAAAGATAAAATCAATCCCAAGACCTTTTCAGAAGAAGCAGATAAAGAGTTCTTTAGGACTATTAATAAAAAATAATATATATTGAATAAGACTGTTGGTATTTTTATCAATGGTATTTTTCATTTCAAAGTAAAGCAGATACAGAACAAAATCGAACTGTATTCGTTATTTTGTTTCGCAAACTCTGCTCTTTTGCGAAAGTTTTGACTTGCCTATATTATTATATTATGCCATAGTTTTAACAAATTATGTATTGATTTCACGTGAAAAATTTGGTATAATGTCGATTAAGGTAGGTGAGTTTTATGATAAGAATAGCAGTAGTAGACGATGAACCGAATCAAGCAGAGCGAACGGCGGAATATGTACGGGAGTACATGAAATCTAAAAATGCAGACGCAATAATTGAGATATATAGCAACGGAACAGAACTGGCAAAGACCTCAACTTTGTACGACCTTATGTTTCTTGATATAGAAATGCCTGAAATAAATGGGATATATCTTGCAAGAAAAATAAGGCAGACAAATCATAAACTGCATATCGTGTATGTAACGAATTTTACGAAATATCGTGATGCTGCATTTATGGTTCATGCCTACGGATATATTAAAAAGCCTGTTGTGAAAGAAAAAATAAATGAAATTCTTAACGATTTTTTGAATGAATGCAGGGATAAAAAGAATACGGTGGTATTTAAACAAATTGACGGAACGAATTACATTACAGACGTTTCCGATATATGCTGTTTTGAATATATCGGAAATAGAAAGATAAACGTGTATATGTATAATAACGATTGCATAAGGATCTCAACATCTTTGTTAAATTTGGAAAGTGAGTACGAGGCTTACGGATTTGCCTCACCTCATAAATCGTATCTTGTTAATCTTAACAGAGTAAAGGATTTTGATATGAAAGAATGTGTTTTGCTCTTTGATAATGGAATGACAATAAATACTGCTCATAAAAGGAAAAAGAAGTTTCAGAATATTCTGAGCGAATATTTTCATAAAAGGAATATTTTCATAAAAGACTGGAGAATAGGTAAAATGATAACCACGGTAATGAATATAATTTCAAACATAATGCTGTTTGTTTTTGCAGAGAAAATATATCCGTATTATTATCCTCCGAAAAAAAGAACGGCATATCTGAAGATAGCTTTAATTATTGGGATATCGGTTCTGCTTGCACTTCTCCAACCAATCGAGCTTAAATCTATCAACTATGTTCTGGTAGTTCTTTCGATAAATATGTACAATAAAATTTTCTATAAAACTGAGGGATACTCATATATTCTGTTTAATACGGCGGCGCTTTTGTTCCTTCTGATGACAGAGTTTGCTTCCGTAATAATAATTCCGCTGATAACGCATAAAACGATAAATGAATATCTTGCAGAAGGAAATTTGCTGAGCAGTTATTTGATAAACTGGTTCATGATGTTTGTAATATTTGAAACAGTATATATGACGATAAAAAAGCGTAAGGAGCAAATTCCAAGCATAACGCTGACAGGAATAGCGGCATATCTGCTGTTATTTGCGTTTGAGATAATAATGATAGGCTATACAACAAAATTAGCCTCCGATGAGAAAACGACAACGGTATTGCTCATAGTTTTAAGCGGATATTTTCTGATCAATCTTCTTGTTGCATATCTGATATTCAAAAGTTCAAGAGGCAGTGAGGTAAAATATGAATATGAACTGCTTCAGCAGCAGGCAGCGACACAGATGACGCTATACAGAGATCTGCTTGAGAAATACGAACAATCACAGAAGATAACTCACGATGTCAACAGACATCTGGAAACCTTGTCCGGACTTTTGGCTGATAAGGAAACAAAAGCAGAAAAATATCTGTCCGATTTTGCACAGGAAATTGAGCAGTCAAAGCCCAGGTTTAAAAGTGAAAATGCAATACTGGACGTAATAATCAATCACAAGATACTTCAGTCGGAGCTGAAGAATATTAATTTTGTTGTGGATTATGATGATACCGATCTGAGCTTCATTTCAGATATGGATATAACAGTGATACTGGCAAACATACTGGATAATGCCTACGAGGCAGTTGAAAAGCTTGATCAAAACCATAGAGAAGTAAGATTGGTAATAAACTATATGGCAGGCTTTGTGCTGATAAACGTATCGAATAATTATGCTCAGATAAACCGTGAACCGGACGGAAAGTTCATTTCAACAAAGAAAAATCATCTTGGAATAGGAATGAAGAATGTACAAAGGACAGTAGAGAAATATGACGGCATTTACAGTGCAGAAATCAATGGCGACAGATTCATAGTGAAAATCACAATTCCATATGTAAAAAAAGAGCGTTCCGTGTAAAATCGGGACGCTTTTTGCCGTTCGGTGCACCTAATCGGCGTTTAGTGCGAATGTATTGACAAATTGAGGATTTTGTATATATAATGATTTAATATGATTTACGTCATAAATGTTTAACTTATTTTTAAGGAGGAGTTTTAAATGAAAAAAACATTAAAAGAAAAGGTGCTCGGATTTGTAAGAAGAACCTCTGTTAAAACAGCGGAGCAATCTGCAAACCAGACATGCCTCTGGTGGATTCATCAGCCTAAGCTGCCTGAAAAAGTAAAGAAGCTGAGAAAACTCTAAACAAAATGCGTGACACTTTTCACTCAAAACTGAACAAGCTTGTCCAAAAATATTTTTCAAACGACGAATTGGAGATTATAGAATTTGGTATTACTGTACTGATCAGTAAGTTTATATTTCTAATAACTATTGTTATTGTCGGAGTTTTTTGCGACAAGCTTGTTTCAGTTTTGTTTTTTACCTTATTTTATACACCCCTCAGATCATTTGCAGGCGGAATTCATGCTAAAACGCCTGTAAGATGTTATTTCTTTTCATTGTCGATGCTAATATTAACTGCTTTGATATTTAAGTTTCTTAGAATAACTAAGCTGTTTTTTTACTTTTCAATAGTATTTTCAGCGATAGTATTAATTTTACTATCGCCGGTAGAAGATCTCAATAAACCATTGGATGAGATTGAAATAAAAATATATAGGAAAAAAAGTTTATTAATATGGTGTATTGAAGCTACAGTAGGTGTCATAAGTACTTATTTTTCTTTTGATTTACTGTATTCATGTATTTTCTTGAATTTTACAGCATTAAGCGTAATGCTTATATCAGGTAAGATTAAAAACACGATAATTTGTAGTAAAAATAAAATTATGGAGGAATAATAATGAAGCGCAAACTAAAAGACTTTCTTAATAAGCGAGTCATATCAACGGCAATCAGCGCCGCCATAACCTTTAACATGATAGCAATTTTACCAATGAGCGTTTTTGCCGATGATAATTCAACGAATGAAAGCAATAGCAAAGTTACATCCTTTGACGGAAATAGATATCAGCTCTTTGATGAATCCATGAGCTGGACGGAAGCAAAGGAATATTGCGAGAATCTCGGCGGTCATTTAGCCACAATTACTTCACCTGAAGAACAAGAAAGTGTAGAAAGCTTGTTGAAAAGTGGATCGAAAAATTCCTATTGGCTTGGCGGATTAAAAAGTTCCTCCGAATGGACTTGGCTTACAAACGAGGATTTCTCTCTGTTTGCTAAGTGGACTCCTGGTCAGCCTGATAATTATTTAAATCAGGAAGACTGCCTGATGATGTATAAAAACACTAATCCTATGTCTCCTTCCGGGACATTTGGTTATTGGAATGATCTTAACAATTCCGGTAACTGTAATGGTGAAGCTTTTTTCGGTGCAGAAAATTTTGGGTTCATCTGTGAATGGGAGGGTACTACCGATAAAATCGAAGAAGTTTCCCCATACACACTTTTCTCCGGCAGCAGTACGGAAAATTTTCAGCTTAACTGCTGGAAAAGTACATTTAACGGCAATGTATACACAGGTGCGGGCTTTATAAGTAATGCCTCTGAACTTTATCTTAACGGCAAAGTAGACGCTGTTAAAACGATAACAACCAATGGTTGGCAGATCAATATCGACGAAAGAAATGAAAACGTCGAAAAGGAAACGATGCCCGATTGGGATGCACGTATTCATAAAATGGCAGGTGCTTATGAGCTCACCGATGAAGATGTCGTAAGGATACAGGATAAAAACGTTATAGACGGCGCAGTTAAAACTACCGGAAAGGTCGAGATCAGCGGTACGACTTTTGACGGAAACTGCTATATTATCGCTGATGGAGATATTACATATAACGTGAACGATTTTATCTCTGCAGGTCGTGTTGTGCTTTATTCCAAAAACGGAAATATTACAATCAGCGGCACAAATATCGATATGAACGGTATAATGTACGCTCCTAATGGTACGGTTGCCTTTAATTCTAATATCGCAAATATAAACGGCAGAATCTTTGCCGATAAGATTAATTTCAGTGGAAGTATATTTAATGTTACCAGCAGCGATTCTGATTGGGAACTGCTTGGGACTAAATCCGTAATTTCTAAAACATATACTTTTGATGACGATTTCAACGAGGGAGATTTCGACGGTCTTGGACTTGATGTCGCTGATGAATTGACTTTAAATCAGCGTTCGGACAACGATAATGTCCCTTCGGAAAACAGCTATAAAATTGACAGTGCGGCAAACGGTATAGGTTTGACTGTAAAATCCGACAAATCATCTCTTGATAAGCCTAAAGATTCCGTGAATCTTGAATTTGATCTCAGCGGATTCGGCTCTCAGGAAATCGAGGGAAACAATGTAGATCTTGCTATTGTTGTAGATACTTCGGGAAGTATGAGCGGTTCAAGAAGAACTAATGCTCAGAATGCTGCGAGAGAAGTAGTTGCACAGATGAAAGAGAATGACAGATGTGCGATAATTAAATTCACCTCAAATGCGACTGTTTTACAGGATTTCACATATGATAGGGATTCATTAAATAGTGCTATTAACAAATTGAATGCAAATGGCGGTACAGATATTGCCAGCGGTATTAATAAGGCAATTGGTTGTTTCAATAATTTGGAGGATAATTCGAGGCAAAAATATATCATTCTTTTATCGGACGGTGGAGATTCATCTAAATCTGCACAAGCTGCACTAGACGCATATGATCTTGGCATAAGAATCTTTGCTCTTTCCATCGGAAACGACAGTAAGCAGATGCAGACGGTAGCCGCAAACAGCAACGGTATTTATCTTAACAGTCCCACGGCAGAGCAGATCAATGAAATGATGCAGCAGTTTGCCGCAGAAGTTTTTGATACGGCAGGCAAGGACATTTCATTTGAAATGACTGTATCAAAGAAAGCGGATATAGACATTGCTTCAATCGAACCGCAGCCTACAGAGATCATTGAAAATGAGGACGGGACCAAAACGCTTAAATGGAACTATGAGAAAATTTCCATTGATGAAACTCAGAAAATAACCGTACCTGTTTTTGTTACCAATACGGAGTCCGGCTTGTTTAATATTGCAGACAATGTATCCTGCACATACTTCAACAGAAACGGCGAATCAGCTACAGTTTATGCTGACGATATTGTTATGCCTGTTCACAGCTATAAAGAAACCGGTGCATGGACGGCGGTATACGACAGCAAAACTACTGATACCGTATGGAAGAATATCTACTGGAACGGCAAGCTCTATGATGACGGAATGATCGCGGTAAAGGCTTGCGCCGGAAACGACGAAAACGCATTCGGCGATTGGGTCGACATCACCAATCATGCGGACGTTGAAAATCTTTCGGGCAGATATGTTAAATTGTCTGTTGAGATGAACGTCTCATCAACCGGCAAAACTCCGGAGCTTTTCGATATTACCGTACTTTCTGATGACTCAGATAATGTCAATTACATAAACAATGCCCCGGAAACCAAAATCGTCGGTTTGGATACGACTTGCGTAAGCAAAAGACTTTTCCTATCCTCAGAAACTGCGGACGACGCATTCTGCACACAGCTTGATTTCAAGTGGTCGTGCGATAATGAAAATGTAATTATCAGCAACTCGAACAAGCCTTACGCTTCATTCATGTTTAATGAATCCGGCGAATATACAGTTACCCTTACTGTTTCCGACGGCAATTCAGAAACTGTTGTAAGTAAAACGATAACCGTACTGAACGACGAAAACGTAGTCATTCCTATCATTGATATAGAAGTTCCAACAGTTGTAAAGACAGGCTCTGCAGTCAGCGGAAGGATCAATAATCTTAACGGAGCGCAGATTGCCGAATATGAAGTTAAAGCAGGAAACGAAAGCGTTTCGACAGACGAGGACGGTAATTTCACTTTTACCGCTCCCGAGAACGACTGTATAATTGCAATTAATGTAAAGGTGGCAAATGTGCTTGGCCTTTACGGTGAAAGCAGTAAGGCGATAGTTGTGGACGGAACCGCTCCGAGCGTTGAGCTTAGATCCGACAGTGACGAAATCCACGCAAACGATACCGTTACCGTTTCGGCTGTTATGAGCGATGAAAACGGAATCAAGGATTACGTCGTAACTCTTAACGGCGAAGAAATCACTCTTAATGAAAATTATCAGTATATATTCACACCTGAAACCGCTGGCGAATATGTATTTGTGTTGACCGCCGAGGATATTGCCGGAAATACTTCTGATACGACTCTTGTTCTTAACGTTTCGGGAGAAGAGAGCAAAGACACTAATCAGCCTGTAGTTAAATATTCCGTCCCCAAAATGATGATGGCAGGCGAATCAGGCGATTTCAGATTTATAGCTTCAGATGATACTGGAGTTGTGGAGTTCACAGTTAAGGTCAACGGAGTGGCTGTGGCTATTGACGAAAACGGTCATTTCAGCTATGTGCCCGAGGAATCAGGCGATCTTTTAATAGATGTTCACGCAGCGGACAAAGCAGGCAATAATACGGATTTTCAGCTTACCGTACCAGTCATAAGTCTTGACCTTGTAACTGAAAAAACGACATACAAGGAAAATGAGATCGTTACTGTTCAGCTTGCATATTCGGATAATCTGAACATAATAGATCAGCAGGCTGCGATCGACGGCATTCAGATGACCATTGAAAACGATAAGATATCCGCCGAGGGACTTTCTGTAGGGTCACATCAGGTAGTGTGGCAGGTTCAGGACGAATGCGGAGCTGTTTTCACAGGAACTCTTGAAATCGAAGTAATTGACAGTACTGCTCCCGAAGTCAGCGTTACTCTCTCTGACAATAATCCTAAAGAGGGAGATACCGTAACCGCCGAGATAACTGTAATTGACGAATATGGCATTGCTTCTGTTATTGCAAAGCTTGACGGAAATGAGATTACCGTTAACGAAAGCAAGGCGATTCTTGAGAATCTAACAGCGGGAAAGCATACTATTGAGGTCACGGCAACTGATACTACCGGAAATTATACGGTTTACACATATGATTTCACAGTTCTGTGCAATCAGCTTATGGATACGATTGCACCTGAGCTTGACGTAACTGTTGAATTTACCGAGGACAAAAATATTGAAATAACTGCTGTGGCTACAGATGACAGCGGTAATGCTGCGATTACCGGAACTGTAAACGGCGAAGAAGTAATATTTGAGAACGGAAAGGCTGTATACACTCATGTCGGAGTCGGCGATTATGTGATCATTGTACATGCCGAAGATGAGAGTGGGAATTATACCGAGAAAACCCAGACTGTTACTATTACAAAGGAAGATACAGTATTTGAGCTTAAGCTCGGTGTTACCGTCGAAAAGGACAATATCAAGCCCAATGAAACAACCAATCTGGTTGTAAGCACCTCGTCGGTTCTTGGAGAGGTTTCGCTGTCATGCACTTCAAACGGAGGAACTGTTACGGAAAATGAGGACGGGTTCAGCTTTGTTTCAGATAAGACAGGTACCTTCGAGCTTGTTGTTACGGCGACAGATAAGAAAGGAAATACCGTAAGTCAGACCGTATACATCACCGTTACAGCAGAAAAAATCGATATCGGCGACGATGATGAAGAAACGGGAGATTACGAAAACAAGTATACTCCCGAACCAAGAGCAAGAGTGATCCTTGATTCCAATGAAAAGACGGAAACAAAGATGACGGAGGAAATGGCTGATTTAGTAGACCATCTCGAAACGCCCCTTGCGGTATACGAATATCTTTACAACAATGTAAACACGGAGTTTTACAAAGGTTCACGAAAAGGCGCAATCGGTACATACGAGCAGAACGGCGGTAACGATGTTGACTGCGCAAGCTTGCTTATCGCTATGCTCAGGTACATGGGGTATGAGGCTGAGTATGTTACGGGAACTGTCGGAGTGACAGAGCGGCAGCTGATTAATCTGACAGCCGCCGACAACATTGAAACTGCTCTGAAGATCTTCATGATCCAGGGCAAGGAAGTCAGCAAGTCTGCCGATACATATTACTTTGACCATACATGGGTAAAAACTACTATCGACGGCAAGGAATACGAACTCGATATCAGCTTCAAGAAATACAAGCAGGTAGAGAGTATTTCGGACGAGATCGAAAAACAGAATATCGATGTTGATATTTCCGATTTCAAGGATTCTTCCGACTTTTATTTGTATTTAAGCAAGTTTGACGATCAGTCTTCTGAAGAAATATCGGTTAATGTTACCGGCAAGATGATCGTTCAGAAGAATATATCAAAAATTCCCTTGAAATTGCCGTATATTTGTGGTACAATTAAAGAACAAGTTAAAAATATTTACGACTCCAAGATTGTCGACACCGATCTGCTCAAAATCGGTATTAATAACGGTTATCAGCAGGTGATATCGGGACCCATGGCATACATTTCGACTATAACGGTCGGATATGTTCCCAACAAAGAGTTTTACAGCATTTTCGGAGACGGAACTCCAAGCAGTATCTATAATCTGAAAAATGACTATTGGGCACAATACGCCGATACTATTTCGCCTGCTCTTTACATTGACAACAAGATTATTTACGAGTGGAACGGCGCTTTAACGTCAATCGGCAAAACGCAGTATCTCAACATTGCTTCTGTTTCATCAAACGGAACATTCGAGGATACCAAGGAAATTCTTGTAGGCTCCGTAAACTCTATATCTACGGATAATCAAAATATTTCTGCGCAGTCGCTCTTGACGGCGTATGGAAAAATGCCGCTCACCGACGAAGAGCAGGCAAAGGTAAACGAAAGCAACGTCTACAACGATAAGTATATAGGCAACTTCCTCAGCCTTATCGGAACGACGTATTTCACGCAGCTTGACATTGAGAATAAGGTACTGGCAGGGGCTAACCGTATCTATGCCGAAAGATATCTGAGCTACGGCGTATTCAGCTACGAGCCTTGCGTTACTGTTTCCGCATTTTCTAAGGATATCGAGAAAAAAGGTTCGTTCAGCGTTGATATTCTGGGGAACTATGCCTCCACAGTAAGTTACAGGAATAACGCCGACGACGAATACGCTTATCGCTTTGCTTCGGGATATGTTTCTTCTTATCTTGAAAGCTTGGTGCTGGAGGAGTATACGGGGGTTCAGAGCGTATCTACGGCGGAAGTTCTTAGAATTTCCACCGAGCAGGGTATAAACATCAAGATGATCTCTTCCAAGAATGCGGAGGAGATCGACAGTCTGAAACTTTCATCTGCCGATATAGAAGATATTCGTTGTGCCGTAAACTCTGGTAAATTGGTAGTTGTACCCGAGAAGAATATTACCGTCGGAAATTGGACAGGAACGGGATATATTATTCAGAATGCCGACGGCAGCGAGTTCGAGTTTAAGCTTAGCAATGGGCTTAATGGTGCGTATTCGACATTTGATCTGACGGCGTATTTTGTAATAATATATGGAGTGATTGCCGTAAGCATGAGCGACGGACTGATTGCTCTGTGTGGTATAATGGCGGATTGTTTGTTGCTGGGAACAGTTGGTGGAGTAATCGGAGGTGTATTTTTCTTTGCAGCGGCTCTTGCGTTCACATATATGTTAATGGACTTCTATATGGATGCAATGGAACTGTATTTTGCCGCAATAATAGACGGTAATGAGCAAGCAGCTGATTGTTTAAATGCAACGGCATTTTTCTCCCTTGCCAGTTATGCAAGCGCACCCTTGATGGAACTGGCGATTGGTAGAATAATAGACAGTAAATTGGGTCAAACGGTTTCCGGTTGGATAAAAGACGGGAAAAATGCTATAGCACGTTGGAGTAAATATAAAAGTCTGACATCCAAAGGCTATTCAAGTGAAAGAGTATTAAAAGTTCTGAATAATCCGAACATGGCAAAGTACTCCGACGATTTTATTGAGGCAATTTTAAAATCTGATAAAGCGGATGATATTTTAGCTTGGTTATCGAATTGTACAGATGATGTTGCAAGAGTATTTAACAATATCACAAATAAAGATCTGTTGGTATCTTTATTGGGTGAATATGGTGATGATTTTATTGATATGTCAATAAAGCAATACAATTATGGGGGATTAGTTTCCGTCGAAAGATTTATCAAGGTTCTTAGTAATAATTGTGAGGTATGGGATAGAATAATAGCGACTGCCGATAATATGACAGCAACAAAAATTCCCGCTACATTTCAAGTTCAATTAAAAGAATTTTATATAAATCCTAATACCGAAACAAATGTAGTGTGGACTAATGCGAATGCTACGGAACATATGGGGGAGTATGTTGGTCGATTTGGTGAAACAAGTTTTTCAATTGATTTAAGAAGTCAATTGATGTTAGAAAGTTATGTATCTGCTTTAGATCAAGCAATGGGAGAACTTGCAAGCAAACCTTTAGGCAGATATGAAGATCTTAACTTTGGCGGTTGGGTGTTCGGAATTGACACTAAAGAAGGAGTAGTTTTCCATGCATTTTATGAAGGATAGGTGATCATATGAAAATTAAATATATTTCAGATGATTATGAATTATATCTTATACAACAACGATATAGTTTTCAATATGATTTGATTATTGACTGTATAAGTAAAAAAGATAATTTCACAATGTATAAAGTTCAGAAAACATGTCGAAGTGATCCTAGTGATATTATTTATCATGCCTTTTACTATGATCATCAAAGAAAGCATACACCATTAGATATAGCAGTAAACAGTAGAACTAATATTATTGAATATATATCATTTTTTGTTTCTGATTCAATGAAGATAAACAGTAATCAGTTTGATTCATTATTTATTGATAAAAATGAATACTGCTTATTTAGTATGATTGAATGCAATGATACTCATAGGTATTTTAAAATTGAAAATGAAAAGGATAATTTTGTTTATTTTTATGAAAATAATTCTATTTTCTACCTAAACAATAGACATCCTTGTAGCCTGAATATGTATTGCATTTGTGATTTTTGTTGGCTGTTGATCGGTGAAGATGATGAAATTTATGGAGTTAAAGTGAAACTGTAAATTTTTGCTCTCACAACTTCGATAATTTATCATGCTGTTGATTTTTGGCTGGATAGTTTAAAGTTATACAGATTAGCGATGGACGGCAACACTGCTGCGGCAGAACAACTTGCTGCACGAACTAAAATGGACTGCATAACGCATACAATTTTTCTTGCTGACGGAGCATTTTTAGAGCCGATAGCTAACGTATTCATGTGAATTATATCAGAGATATCTCTTAAAGCAATACGCTAAAGAAGAGGTTGCAAAGGTATGCGGATACGAGGTTTCCAAAAAGATATCTCCTGAGTTGCTTGACTCAATATTCAAATCCGGTCAAGCTTCTGATATTGTTGCTATTCTTTCTAAGTATGATGATGAAGAAATTGTTGCGATAAATAAGATTTTGGATAAAGACGCTGTTGCAGCTTTGATAAGAGACTATGGTGATGATGGCTTTAAAGTTGCTGTTAAGGGCGGCGATTATCTTGTCAAGGCAATTAATAACCTTGATGACGACGTAGCGGAATTGTTTGTAAAAACTGCTTCAAAGCAGAGTAATGAATTTTTTGAGGTTCTAAAAAATAGTGATGAATACTTAGACGATACAATTAAATATGTAGCTAAAGGTGAAGAAAATTCATCATTTGTTTTGCAATATTCGAAATCAGGATTAGCTATAAAAGGTGATAATATTGTTATTGCATCAAATGGTAAAGGATTACCGATTGAAAAATTTAAAATATATAGAGAAAGCTCAATTCATAATCCATCAAGTGATACAATGACACTTGGACGTTTTGATGGCGGAGGAGAAAATTCATATATAACTAAGGCTGGAAATACGACATATTTCAGTTTAGGCAATGATTGGGGTATGCTCCAAGATACATATGATTTGAGTGACACAGATTTATTTGATTTGTTTAATAAGCCAGCCTTGGATGATGCAGTGTCCGCAGGTAAAACAATTCGTTTTTCACATGATCCAAGAAATTTTACAGGAACATCGCTATATAATGAATGGGAGTATTTAAAAAATAAATACGGATATATTGATTTACTACCAGTAGGAGATTTTTGGTATGGAATTAGATGAAAAATTTAATTTACTTAGAACATTAACTCAAAAAATACGTAGTTATGACAAGCATTTAATAGATACTGTTACTTTTTGTAATAATAAAATGTCTTCAATCGTTTATGATTATTATCCATTTGAGGTTGAAATTAGAGATAACAACTTATATTTTTTTATCATAACAAATCGCAGTGAAAAGAAAATGCTATTTTCGTCATCGCTTAATACCGACTTTGATAAGCTTTGTGACAGTTTGATAAAATGTATAACGACAGATGTAAAAAAGCA
>CDZY01057480.1_pt1 | contig 16010 bp, 17 predicted proteins | sample 557671 | NCBI WGS metagenome assembly CDZY01 (sample SAMEA3182091, study PRJEB8094) | gut metagenome | biome: human; feature: gut; material: Stool; isolation source: human stools | place: Canada | collected 2013-03-11
GAAAAGAAACGGGTGATTATACCTTATCCGTAACTGGTAATGATGTAAAAAGTATGACACAGAGCCTTGTAGCAGAATCTGTGAGTATTTCTGCACCTGATAGATCAAGTTTTGATATTAAGGCATAAGAGGGTTCGGTAAAAGGAAAATATCAAATCAATGCATTAGTTGGAAGTGCTTGTTTCCTATTATGGCATATCCAAGCTAACGATAGCAAAAATGGCTGGTGTTGAGGAAAATGATATTGACAGGCTTTTAGTCAATCCACCAGAAAAGATTGAAATCGAAGTAAAGTATAAAATTGCTGTGACGGTTATGGAACTGCGATTTTGGCTAAAGGATTGTGAGTTACCAATATAATCATGTGGTGCTTGGGAAACTGGTGGAATAACAGGAAACATTTTTAGAATAAAGAAAGATAGAAGGCGAGTAGCGGATTGGTGTCTGCTGCTCACTTTTCGTTTATGGGGATATGTCGCAATACGACTTTTGAAGTGTTGTATTGCAATCTGTTTTCGGGTATTTCTCGTTGGTATCATTACCATAAAAGCGAGGTGAATTCCATGAAAGCAGAGAAGAAGGAAATCAATATACAGATTGGAAAAAGGTTGCAAACCGCCAGAGAAAACAGTGGATATACGCAGGAAGTTTTTGCAGAGACGCTGGATGTAGGGGTAGAGCATTATCGCAAAATCGAAAGTGGCAGAAAAATACGGTGGGGAGCTGATGTTAAAGGATCAGGGGAAACATTTTGAGGCAGTCCTTCTGCTCAACGGAGTTGCAAAACTGGAGTGAGACTGCAACTTATTACAGCAAACCTGCAACTTGTTACAGATAGATTGATTTTTATATGGAAACTGTTAGAGTGAAAACATCAAAAAAAGGAGGGTTTTACTAAAAATGAAGAAAAGAAACTGGATGTACCGACTGAGCAGCAAATCCATGAGTGTGATGGCAGCACTGGCACTTATGGTGACAACCATGGCAACGAACCGTTCCTGCATGTGGTATCTGGGACAGGACAAGATGCCGGAAGATTCCAAAAAACTCAGAAGGTTTTAAATCATGACGAAATGGCTCAGCCATCGTATGGTTGAGCGGGGAATCATAAAAGAGGAGGAGCAGGAATTATACCAGTTTGGAATATGCAATGGTATGATCCTGCTTCTAAACGTTGTGACAGCACTGGTCATCGGCCTGCTTACAGAGCAACTGGCGGTTGTGGCAGTGTTTACCCTGTCTTTTATGGTTCTTCGCAGTTATACCGGTGGATATCACTCAGACAGCAGGATTTTCTGTTATCTTGGTTCCAATCTGGTGCTGCTGGTTCCGGTTTATACACAGGCTGTGTTTTACAAGACATCGCTGGCATGGCTGCTGGCAGTATTGCTGGTGTCCGCAGGGATCATTTTTTTACTCAGTCCCATGCACAGCAAGAACCGGAAGCTGGATAAAGAGGAACAAAAGCATTTTGGCAGAAAAGCAAGGCTGATCGCAGCTTTGGAACTGGCTGTGCTTGGCATTTTGTGGCATGCAGGCCAGGTACTGTATGCTTACGCTGTTTATACAGGAATCTGCATCACGGCACTGTTCATGCTCGTAGGAAAAGCACAGCTATGGATACAGTCACATACCGAAAATAGATAGTCCTTTCCGAACAAACGGAAGGGACTTTTTTTCTGGAAAACAGGAAGGATGACAATCCAAGACGGTAACTTATTACAGGTACCGTAAGACTTATTACACTTATATTGAAGCGCACTTTCTTTCCAAGTATAGTACCGCAAAAAGGCTTAGGAGAAGAAAGGCGTGGCATGTTTTGGGGAATTCATGCCGTACCGGATTGCAGGGGGCGGCAGAAAGGGAAAAGTTCATAAGGATAACATCCGGGTGCAGTTTTGCATGCTTTATTTTGCATGGGAACAGCACCTTTTTTTATTGTCTTTTTCCAGTAAAGCAGAACCCAGAGGTCCGCCAGATGTCCTTCATTTCAAAAAATTACGAAATGGAGGACATTTGAATGTCAGAATGGATCAGGATCAGAGTCAAGGATTTTTATAAAGATGCAGTTGGTGAGCTGGAATACACCTATGTGACCAGAGAAGTCTACGAGGCACTTGTCGATACGTTCCGCAAAGAAGCCCACGCACAGGAAATGCGGGATATCAGACATACGACTAAGGACGGATATACAGAAGGAGAAACGGAAGATCTGGTGGAGCTGACCGGGGAATCGGTAGAGGATACGGTCATCCGGCAGATGGAAATAGAAACCCTGCAGAAAGCAATGCAGTCACTCACCCCAGTGCAGAGAGAGCGGCTGCATTTTTATTTTTTTGAGGGCATGACATACCGGCAGATTGCAGCGAAAGAAGGGGTCGGAGAGAAGAACATCCGGGAGAGCATAAACGGTGCGGTAAAGAAAATAAAAAAATATTTTGATTAATACCCCCCTCAAAACGTGTTTTTCTGTGAGTACCTTATGAGAGGAACTTTTTCTGGACAGATGGTCTCTTCCGGGAATCCTCTCATGTCTCGTGTGTGGATACGACACAGGCAGACAAAACGCACATTGAAAAATGCCGGAGAGGAATGCAGGGCTCCGAGCGCAGGATGGAATCACGCCATATCCTGCCAGCCATATCCAGCAGTTCAGATACGTTAGCCGTTTCATGAGCCGTAACCGGGGCGCAGTGACACTCCTGCAGCAATCGGGCAGATGTTCTTTCTGCCAGCCATGCTGTGAAAAAGATCGCATCTAAGGAGCCGAGCGGGAAAGCCGGGGTACAGCCTGTCTATGGTGGACAGGCGCGAAGAGGGGAATGGCCTATAATGATACACCTTGAGATTAGCCAGCACGCAGTGGTGGAGGTGAGATACCTGTGATGTCTGCCTGTCCGAGTGGCAGGGACCAAAGACAGTCTGGACTGACTGCCTATGAAATGCCGGCTTTGGGATTTTTTCTTCTCTGTTTTGGCGGCGTTTCGGTTCCGGGGAGTAGTGACGAATAGGGACAGACACTTTTTATTTATGAAGTGAAGGATTATGGCAGTAAGACTTAATTACAGAAACCATGCGGCGGAGGGGAACTTCCGCCGTATTCTTGTGGGGTTAAGAAAAACTGAAAAATGGGGAATGGAGGAAAACAGGAGATGAAGAAAGAAGATACCGAAATGATGTTAAGGATTTTTGAAACGGAGAGGGCAGGATATGCCTATCTTTATCCGAGTGATGGAGGGGAGCGGAAAGAGGACTATATCTCGACCACGGCAGAAAATATTGCAAATTATATCGGCAGCCACATGTTTGAGGCTGAAAGGATCGTCATCACAGATATGTGTGACAGGCTGATATTAGATACCTGCGGCTATTTTATCAATAGCTGTCCCAATCAGGAATTCTGCAAGGAAATCCATCCGTTCTTAATCCCGATCCAGATGGGAGAAAAGGGCGCAGGAGAGGTGCTTTCAGTCAGCAGGGATGTAGCGGAACAGTATTTCCGGGAAGAGGATGAGGCTGCAACCATGGCAGAAATCGGGATGATGTAAGTGTGTTTGGCTTGGGAGAATGAATTTAACGTTCTTAAATTGCGGGGGGAAAAAGGGGGAAAGATGATGGAAGGTGCAGCGAATGAGGTGCGGTATAAGATTGCTGAATTTCTCTTAAAAAGGATGCATGAAGATAAGCTGTTAAGCGAGGAAGAATGGGAAAAAATCCGGGTTTTGAATGTCAAGACCTTTTCCCCCGAACTGGCAAAAGTATATCTGTAATAACACTGGATATATATAAAACTATGTGGTAGTGTATGTTGCTGACAGGGAGTGAAAACCCTTGAAAATACTGGGAAAGGAGAAAAAAGTATGGTAAAAAAAGTGACTGTCATAAAGGCAGCAAAAGCGCAGAAACATACACAGGAAGAACGCAGGCTGAAAGTGTGCGGATATGCCAGAGTCAGTACCGGCAGTCAGGCACAGGCAACTTCCTATACTGCACAGGTCGAGTACTATACAGAAAAAATCGAGAGCAACCCCCTGTGGGAGTTTGCAGGGGTGTATGCGGATGAAGGAATCAGCGGAACAAACGTAAAGCACAGGGATGAGTTCCAGATGATGATTTCAGACTGTGAGGATGGGAACATCGACCTGATCCTTACGAAATCCATCACAAGATTTGCAAGAAATACGGTGGAATGCATCCAGACCATCCGAAAGCTGAAGGAGATTGGCGTTGGAATCTACTTTGAAAAAGAGAATATCAACACGCTGTCAGAAAAAAGCGAGCTGTTCATTACCATCCTGGCATCGGTGGCGCAGGGGGAATCAGAAAACATCTCAAGCAACAACCGATGGGCGATACAGAAACGCTTTCAGGATGGAACCTATATCATATCGACGCCAGCGTATGGCTATGGAAAAGACGAGGATGGAAATTTAGTCATCATAGAATCCGAGGCAGAAACCGTAAGGTGGATTTATGAGTCTTACTTAAACGGCATGGGAGTGTATGTGATAGCAAAGGCACTGAACCAGAAAGGCATTCCAACAATCCGGGGTGCAGAAAAGTGGCAGGACGGGGTGATACAGGACATTCTGAAAAATCCCATTTATGAGGGAGATATGCTTCAGCAGAGGACATATACAGAAACAAGGTTCCCATTTGTCCGCAGGGTAAACAACGGACAGAGAAACCAGTATCTCATCAAAGACAGCCATCCGCCAATCGTCACACATGAGGAGGCAGAAGCGGTACGCAACCTGATGGCATACCGGGTGGATGTACTGCACATGAACAAGAGTGACTACACCAAAAGATACCTGTTTTCCGGCAGAATCATCTGCGGAGAGTGCGGAAGAACCTTCCGGCGGCAGAAAATCTACATCGGGAAACCATATGAAAAAATCATCTGGACGTGCAGCGGACATGTGGAGGATAAAGAGAGCTGCTGCATGAAAGCCATCCGGGAGGATGTGCTGCACCGGGCTTTTACAGACATGTGGAACAAGCTGTACACCAATCAGGGAACGATATTAGAGCCGCTGTTAAAAGGGCTGACGGAACTTGTGGCAGCAAGGCAGGACAGTGAGGAAATCAGACAACTGGATAAGGAAATCAAATATATAAGCGGGCAGAGCCAAATCCTAAATCAAGTCATGAGGAAAGGATATATGGACTCTGCTCTTTTTATGGAGAGCAGTAGCAAGCTTGGCTGGCAGCTGACGGAATGCAGGAGAAAAAAGACACTTTTGACCAGAAAGCTGCGGAGGACAAAAGAAATTGTACGGACCGAACAGCTTATCCAACTGATCGCAGAACAGGACGGATTAAGGGAGGAGTTTGACGAGCAACTGTTTAAAATGACAGCGGAGAAGATCGTGGTCTCCAAAGAACACGACATCACCTTCTGCCTGTACAACGGACTGAAACTGACGGAGAGGGGAGGTGGACAGGATGCAGTGGCACATGCCAATCGGCTATAAGGTTGTGGATGGAAAAATCACCATCTGTGAAGAGCAGAGAAAAATTGTGGAACAGATATTTACAGACTATGACAGCTGGGTGGCGGCAGGCAGGATCGCCCAGAACCTGAAAGGGAGAAACATATGCAATGCAAAAGGGAAAGTGTCCTGGACCCACGCATCCATCGGCAGGATACTGGAAAACCCAAGCTACCTTGGCACAGACTACTATCCGCAGCTCATAGGAGAGGAACTGTTTGAGAGAGTCCAGTGCAGACGGGAAAAGGTGAGGGCAGAGCTTGGAAGGGCAGACCACAGGCCCGGCAGGGATGAGAGAATCCTCTTCGGAGGTGTCATCTGGTGTGCAGAATGCGGGGCAGTATGTAGCCATATCCAGCCGAGCCACAAAAAAGAGCGTGGCGGCACTGCCAAGTGGAAGTGCAAGAGTTATGTGACTGGCAGAGCAAAAAACTGCAGGAACAGTTTTATTACAGACGGGCAGGCAAAGCAGGTGTGTGTGGAAGCCATCAATGCAGTGATACGAAACAAAGGCCTGCTCCGGGTACACAGGCAGGAGGAAAAGGTCAGCCCTCAGTACCGGGTTCTGGAGCGGAACCTGCAGCGGATGAAAGAAGAACAGGAACGCACAGAAACAGACCTGATGAAACTGCTCTATGAAAGGGCAGAGGAACGCTACCGGACACTGGAGGTCAGGGATGGGGAGTTCCGGACAGAGGAGGTCAAAAACATCCTTGCAGGAAAAAAGGAACTGGAAACGTTTGATGAAAATTTATATAGAAAAATAATCGCACGCATCTGGGTGCATGGCGGAAACATGGCAGAAGTGGAGTTTATCAATGGGAGCCGTGTCACAGCCGGATATAAGGATTAGGAGGGAGAGCAGATGGCAGAAACAGCAAAAAAGATCAGCATGATACCTGCCAAGGTGCAGTATGACCGGAATGTGAAACTGTCAGAGAAGAAAATGAAGGTCGCTGCCTACTGCCGTGTCAGTACGGAACTGGAAGAGCAGGACAGTAGCTATGAGGCACAGGTGGAGTATTATACCAGCAAGATATCGGAAAATGAAAACTGGAAAAATGCCGGCATCTATGCGGATGACGGAAAGAGCGGAACAAACACAAAAAAAAGGGCAGACTTTAATGCCATGATACAGGATGCCCTTGCAGGAAAGATTGACATGATCCTTACAAAGTCGGTCAGCAGGTTTGCGAGGAACACGGTAGACTCGCTGGTGACCATCCGAAAACTCAAGGAAAAGAATGTGGCGGTGGTGTTCGAGAAAGAGGGGATCAATACACTGGAGGGAACCGGTGAAATTCTCATCACCATCTTAAGCAGCCTGGCACAGGAGGAGAGCCGCAACATCAGCGAGAACATCCGCTGGGGAGTCGTGAGGAAATTTGAAAAAGGCAAGGTCATCGTAAACTGCACAAAGTTCATGGGATACACCAAAAACGAGGATGGTGACCTGGTCATCGTACCCGAAGAGGCAGAGATCGTAAAGCTGATCTTCCGGCTTTATCTGGAGGGCTACAGTACCGGGAAGATCGCAAAGCATCTGGAAGAGCAGGGAATCAAGACCGCCACAGGGCAGGACAAATGGCATTCCACGGTAATAGACAAAATGCTCCGCAATGAAAAATACATGGGAGATGCATTACTGCAGAAAACCTATACGGTGGATTTCATGACAAAAAAGAAAGTCAAGAACACTGGAATCGTACCGCAGTATTATGTGGAAGATGACCATGAGGCGATTATCCCGAAGGAGCTGTTCTACAGGGTACAGGAAGAGATGATGCGGAGGGCATCCTTATGCAAGGCGGCTGTCACCCGGAAGAAGAACCAGAGGAGCAGGTATTCCTCCACCTATGCACTGACCGGCATGCTGATCTGCGGAAAATGCGGGCAGGAGTACCGGAGAGTCACCTGGGCGAGAAACGGGAAAAAGAAAGTTGTCTGGAGATGCAGCAACCGGCTGACCAACGGAGTGAAGAAATGCGGGGAATCCGAGACACTCGAAGAGAACGCATTAAACAGGGCAGTGATGGAGACCATCCACAGGATCACGAGTGATGATATGGAATTTATGGAAAACTTCCGGCAGAACATCATCCATGTCATCGGGAACTACAGCACCGCAAAAGAGTCTGAGGAATACGAAGAAAAGATAAAAGAAAAGCAGGAAGAGATGGTGGCACTGATTGCAGAGAATGCAAAGACCGGCTCCTACACACCGGAGTTTGATGAACGCTACCGAATCATAGCAGAAGAAATCAATGCCTTAAAAGAGGCACAGAAAACAGCCAGAAACGAGAAACGGATGGCTGACAGTTATGAACAGAGAATCCAAGATATCGACCATTACTTAAGCACAAGCACCTGCCAGATACCGGAGTTCGACAATGACCTTGTGAGACGGCTGATCTCCACCATCAAAGTGGAATCCAGCGAGAAACTGCTGATACAGTTCCAGTCAGGCATAGTCATGGAACAGGAGATTCGATATGAGTAAGGCTGCGGCAGGAATGGCAGCAAGTAAATAGGAAACGTTGTTCCTGCCAGTTTATGGTAAGAATAAAATGCCCGATGATCCGGGCGTTTTATTGTTGGCATGAAAATAGGAAACAAATGCAGAACAATAGGAACAGAAAAGTGTGCAATAGGGAAATAAACGGAAGAACGATTATAGAAAGAAACACAAGATTGTGTGACAGGAGAGGAGGAGAAAAGCGTATGAATTATGAGCAACTGATAGAAGAACTGAGGGAGGAAATGTTACAGCTTGTAAACACCAAATGTGATGCACTGCTCCAGATGTACCGGAGTGGCGAGGTGCATACAAGTGTGAAAGATACGATCCGGGAAAGCAGCCTTATCACAGTGTCCCCGGCAGAACTGAAAGGGAAAAGACCGCTGGCAGTCCAGTTCGCACCGGGAGAATGGATAGAGACACCTACATGGAGAAAGGTGGCACAAAGGATTTTGCAGACCTGTAATGAACAGCCGGATATCCATGAAAGATTTATGGAAATGTGTGGAAAAGTAGCCGGACGCTGGAGGACGATCCTTGGCAGTTCACCGGAAGAAATGGATGTACCGCTAAAGGTGGATGAGGAACTTTATTTTGAGGGAAAATTTGACACCGAAGCGATGTTAAACATGTTAGAGAAAAAAGTGCTGGAACCGGCAGGGGTTGATTACAGCAGCATTAAAATCCGGTATATGGCAAAAGTGCAGGAAGCAGCGAAAAATATAGACCATATACCGGAGCAGGATGCTTTGGAGCATGAGGAGCAGGAACAACATGTACAGGTGCAGACAATGTGAAGAATGGATGGAATCAAGACTCCGAGTCTATGACAGGTTTGGAGTTTTTCTTATGTTCCTTTTTCAAATGTAAAAATTGATTGTATAAAAGAAATGGGTAAGTTATAATATAGGTGTGGTCAGATGCCTTTTTGGGGATGACTATATCTGTTACAAAAAGGAGGAAGGCCAGTGAATACAGAATTAAAAAATGCAGTGAAAGCAACAGACAAGGATGCACAGTATGATACGAGTGCAAAGCGCCTGTTAGGGCAGAAGAGCATACTGGCACATATACTGGTAAAAACAGTTGATGAGTTTAAGGGCATGAATCCCAAGGATGTGGTCAACTGCATCGAGGGAACACCACATATCAGTACGGTACCGGTAGAGCCTGGACTCACAAATGCAGCCAGCGAAAAAAATGGTGAAAGACTGGTCGGTTTCAACACAGAAAATGAAGAGATCAATGAAGGTCTGGTAAGATTTGATATCGTTTTTTATGTGCGCATGAAAGATGGATTGTCACAGATTATCATCAATGTAGAAGCACAGAAAGACGAGCCGACGGGATATGAAATCTTAAACCGGGCAATCTTTTATGTGAGCAGACTGATTTCATCACAAAAAGAACGTGATTTTGAGAACTCCAGCTACGATGACATTAAGCGTGTATATTCCATCTGGGTATGTATGAACATGGACGAGAGCAGCATGAGCCATGTGCATCTCACAAAGGAAGATTTGATTGGTTCCTATGAATGGAAGGGAAATCTTGACCTGCTGAATATCATCATGCTTGGACTGGCAAAGAATCTGCCGGAACATGATGAGACGTATGAACTGCACCGTCTGCTGGGAGCATTGTTATCCAAGGAACTTACAATAGATGAAAAACTAAACATAATTGGAAATGAATACGATATTCCTATTGAGGAGAACTTCAGGAAGGATGTGAGCGTTATGTGTAACTTGAGTCAGGGAATAAAAGAAGATGGTATTGCGATTGGAGAGGCAAGAAAAGAAGAAAAAATTATTCTTAATATGCATAACAATGGTTTTACTGTAGAGCAGATTGCTATGGCTACAGATAAAAACGTAGAAGAAGTGAAAGCGATTATTGCAGGGAAGGAACCTGCGCTTGCATAAAGTTATGTAAGAAAAAGAGAGCCTTTGAGTTTAAATAACTTGGAGGCTCCTGTTATATGAAGATTTGGGAAATAATAGATACAGTTAAATTATCTGATGAAAAAATGGGTATATGTGGAAATACGGATGGAGAGTGAATGTGTAAATGAATGAAAAACAATTCTTAAAGACAATGATAGAAACTATAAAATATGATGAAGATATTCAGAACAAAGATGATTTGTTGGGGATTTTAAGATATTCTATAGTTACATTTAGAAAAACCGGTGCATATACCCATGTATCGAATCAGAGGCAGGAATATATGGATTTAAGAGTGCCAATTCCAATGCTGAAAAAAGCAAAGGAATATAAAGATGTTTTTTTTGACTTAGCCAATGATATTTATATTCCAGATGATGACTATGATTTGTATGGAGTTGAGATTAAACCTAAATTGGTAGAGTTGGAAGATGATGGACAAAATGAACATGATGTAGCATTTGATGGAATCAAAGATGTAATTATTCAAGGCATTCGGAATGCAAAGTATACAATCTGGGTAGCGGTTGCGTGGTTTTCTGACCGAGATATCTTTCAGGAATTACTTGCAAAGAAAAAGCAGGGCATAAGTATTAGAATTATTACATCAAATGAAAAATCTAATATGACGTTGATGAGTGAATTGGAAAGTAATTTTGAGGTGGTAAAAGTGCCACTTAAAGGAGCATATTTGTCCAATCGGCTGCATGATAAATTTTGCATTATAGATTTTGAATTTGTAATGCATGGTTCATATAATTGGAGCAAAGCAGCACAGTATAATGATGAAACATTGGCAACTGCTTTGGATAGAGATTTTGTAAAGAAATTTGCGGATGAATTTATGAGACTGTACAATAATCATAATGAGTAGTTTGCTAAAAGCTTTAATTGTATAAATGGCTGGGATCAAGCCTCCAAGTTTGCAACAGATTTGGAGGTTTTCTTCTGTCCATTTGCGAGGAAGGGAAATTCCAAAACATAATCATCTGTGATACAATATATAAAAAATTGAAGTGAAAGTTAAACGATGTAGATAATATACTAGGGTGAGGAGGATTAAGCTATGGCAGAGAGAATTAGAAAACTTACTAATTCAGAAGTTGAGGTTTTGGCGCGTATAATTGCAGATACCATGACGGGAAGTCAGATGAATGAAATTTTTCAGGAATGTGGAGTTCAGGATGCCAGTAATGAAAGTACAAAATGGAAGAGAATTTATTACACATTTTTAGCAAGACAAGAACAGGATGGAGCATCGAATTCATTTCTTAATTTTATAAAAAAGAGTCTGAAACCGGTAAGGTTTATCAGTGGCCAGAATGGTAATTATGATGAGATTTTATTAGAAATTAACAAACCGTTAATGTTAATTGGACTTCAGATGACAAACGAAGGAAAATTGTTAAAGGTTCAGGCAGCAACTACAATTTCAGAAGTTGAAAGAAGAACCAGAAATCTGGTGAGTGAATTACAAAAAAGACATATTCATCAGGATGTAATAAAGTGTTGCAAAGAGGAATATTTACAAGAAAATTATTTTCATGCAGTTTTTGAGGCGGCTAAGAGTTTGTCTGAGAAGGTAAGAGAAAAAACAGGAATGCAGGAGGATGGTTCAAATTTATTTAATAATGCTTTTGCAGTTAATAATCCTCGATTAGCAATAAATTCATTACAGACACCTTCGGAAAAAAATGCTCAAAACGGTCTAAAAGAAATGTTAAATGGGGTTATGCATATGGTAAGGAATGTAACAGCACATGAGTTGAAAATAAAATGGATTGTAAATGAGCAGGATGCAATTGATATATTAACTACAATTTCTTTTTTACATAAACAGTTAGATGAGAGTTTTGTTGTTCCGCAACATATAGCATAGATTTCTTTGAAAAAGAGTAAATGGTCGGAATCAAGCCTCCAAGTCCACAACAGATTTGGAGGTTTTCTTCTGCCCATTTGAGAGGAAAGTGATTTCCAAAACAAAATGATCTGTGATACAATATATGAAAGAAATTTTGGAAGTATTGGATCATAGAGAAAGAGCAGAGTCAATCGTAAGCTAATCTGGCTTACATCTAAAATACAATGCAATCTTTTTCTATGCGGGGGCAGGAGAGAGTGCATCATGTCAATTTTTTGCAGCCTCATCAGAGAGGAGTGCAACACTTTTCACTCCCAGAGTACAGTGAAAACTCTGGAAAGTGCATCTCAATTACCCTATCGACACATGTGGAGACGGTTGTCTTGCTTTCCAAGGGTGAGGTCGACTCGAAAAAGATTCGGGTTGAGTTCTCTTTGGAAGATATGGATATGTCCGAATTTCAAGATGGGGCAACCTACACCCAGATTAAGGACTATGTGCTGGAGCATAGCGGGTTAAAGGTATCCAACCTGTATATCTCACAAATTAAGCGAAAATGTGGGATTGGGGTTGGTAAGAACTATAATTTGCCGAAGTCCGAGGATTCTAGACAGCCGCAGTGCCCACCGGAAAAAGAGAAAGCAATCCGAGAAGCATTCAAATATTTTGGGATAATCTAACATCCCGCAGAATGGAGGTTTCTTATGGATAGATTGGTTTCTTGTGAGTTCAACATGGATACTGCCTGTGTAGAGCTGAAATTCTTTGATGGCAGCATCATTGCCATTGACACCATCGCCGTGTAAAAGGAGGTTGCCGACAATATGTATCAGCGGTCAGAACTGGATTATCTGATTTACAATGACCCGGTTGGATATGCTGATTTGATACTGAACGGCGATCCCGAAACCTATTTGAAAATTGTCACAGAGTATAAATCTTTGGATAGCTGATAATTTAAAGTGGCAAGGAGCTTGGTTTCTTCTTGCCGCTGAACCTTTTTACAAGAATCTCTAAGAATAAAGCAAATACCCATATAATCGTGCGAAAGGAGTGTGTGCGATGAAATTATCCTACAACAAGGTGTTCGATAGATATACAATGTCTTTTTCAGATAAACTGGCTGAATCTTCGTATTCTCTGTACAGAACACTGAGATTGCAGTTGGCAAAGATATTCCCACTTTCAGAACATGAGAAATATCGGTTTGATGATGATCTATTTTCAAAAGAAGAAGCTGCAGATATGCCGCAAGGTTTTGATTACATAGAAAAGAAAGATGTCGATAGTTTTGTAAAGTTAGACTACATAGATTTGTACGATTATCTTCCAAAAGAAGACCTGCCAAAGTTTATTAAGGAACTGAAAAAATGTGTTCGCCGAAATAAGATAGCCCCTTTTGGTGCATTTCGTTCCCGTGAGGATATTGATAAGATCGACAATTTTGGTCGGTATTATGATGGTCAGGCTTTTACACATATTTTATCAGTTCGGTTTCGGAAAAACGAAAAGCTCCAACAATCTTGTTCTGATCTTTCCGTATCGCTTCGTAATCTGTCAGCCACTTTTCTTTTAGTACAGTATCGTGTATATATTACAAAAGAATTTAATACTAAGATCGCAGAAGTATGTAAGAAAAAGTATTCTGGATATACAACGGTTTATAGACAATTCAATACACCTTGGTATGCTGTAAAAAAATTTGGTAGATCATCTCATACTGGTAATAATGTTCGTCAAGAAAAAATCTATAAGATGATTTCTCAACTGAAGTGGCAAATATTGATGGAAATTCGCAAGACATATTCCGTTCGCTTTTGGGACGACGGAATATTTACACCGACATTTGAAACATATTCAACCAATATCCGTCCCAGTAATGAGCGTCGCAATTTAGAGTTTTGGGATAGTATCTCGTCTGACAGAGTTGCCGACTATGCACCAACGTATAACGCCTGCGTATGCTGGGATTATAAGCATGGAGAAAATGAGGGGATACGTTTATCTGCTTTCTGCGGCGGAAATTACTCCAGAGACGATCATTTGCCGGAGATAGCCCACCATGATATCTCGGATATATATGGGGTTTATTTAACTGCGGCTACATTGGAATATGTTGCAGATAGAGACATTGCGATCTGCAATAAAAAAATCAGCAAAGTGATTAGAAAAACTAAAACATCCTCTGTTCTAAAAGTCAGAGTTGCAGTTGAACGAAAGCTATATTATTGTTATCGCTTTATTTCAGAATTCTCAGGTAAGTCTATAGATCACGATGACGTCAAAGCCTTTAGACATCAGTTTTATAAAAAAGGTTCTGTATCGTCAAGGAGTCTTGAAGGTATATCTAAAAGAATCAAAGAAACAAAAGTGCGAATTGATAATATCCTAAAGCTATTGAATGATGCGGCTGAATACAGAAGCAGTGAATCAAACATAAAACTGCAGTGGATCATGATGATCGTAACTATTCTGTCTTTGTTCGTTGCATTGTACAGTATTAAAAATGGTGATGTTATAAACGAGATCAAAAATTTAATTGAGTGGATAAAAACACATAGCGGGTTAAAGGTATCTAACCTGTAGATCTCACAAATTAAGCGAAAATGTGGGGGGAGGGTGGTAAGAACTATAATTTGCCGAAGTCCGAGGATTCCAGACAGCCACAGTGCCCACTGGAAAAAGAGAAAGCAATCCGAGAAGCATTCAAATATTTTGGGATGATCTAACATCGCGCAGAATGGAGGAATATAAACCCTTAGATTAAAACTCAGCCCTCTGCCTTTCATTGGCAGAGGGCCGTTTTTGATTAACAGTTATTGAGCATCCCTTAATTGCTCTACAACGCTGCATTTCGCTGCGTTGTCATACAGCATGCAGGGGATCAGCCACCCCATCAGAAGAAATACCGGAATCGTCAGCAGGACAGGCAGAATGGTGAACCGATACTCGAAGAACCAGAACATACTGCCCAACATTTTTCCCGCAAGAGGTCCCATCACCAGCGACAGCATAAATGCCGCCGCTACGGAAGACATTGCGTAAAACACCCCCTCGTAGATCAGCATGGTTTTGAGCTGCCGGTTCGTCATTCCTACAGCCTGAAGCACAGCAAATTCACGGCGGCGGGAAAGAATACCGGTCATCATGGCGTTGAAGAAATTTAAGAGTCCCACCAGTCCGATGATAGCACAGAGGATACCACCTACCAGAAGGAACATCTGCCGGAACTGAGCAAACTCAGAGCGAGCCGTGGCCTTGCTTTCATACATCAAGGGCGAAAACTCACCGGCAGTGAGCAGCGATAGATATTGCTCTGCTTCGGTCTCGTCAGCGTCGTCCGCTGTGTCGAACAGGTAGAGCATCGGAATGGCTGCACCACCGCTGTCCCTCTGTGCGGTGTCCACAGACAAAACTACGTCATATCCAATACCACCATAACGATAACTCATGGAATTCGGAAGTTCTACCAAGGCGCAGACCGTGTACTCTACATCTCTGGCTCCATACAATTTTGCCTGAAAGTACTCCTCCGGTGTATCTTCGGTGCGGAGTTCCCCGGTGTGGCTGTCGATATATTTCACATCATCCGCATAGGTAGCGGTAATCGTGTCTCCCACCTTGGGGTAGTATTCAGGATTGGGCAGATTGCCGTAATCATCCAAAGAAACCGCAATGGCAATGGCGTTATTGTCCGGCTCCAGCATAGGAGAAATATCTCCGTCGAACACTTGCAGCTTGTCAAACAGGCTGTTATCCAGAGCCTCGATTCTGGTATCTCCCATCACCATATTGCCCCGGTGCTCCAGACGGCTCATATGGCTGTCCAACTGCTCGGCGCTTTCGTACCTTGCATAGTCCTGCCGCAGAGCATCCTCCGTCATCCACAGGTAGGCGATTTTTTGCACAGCATATCCCGTGCCGGAAAGACTGGCCTTTGTGTTTGCTGCGATCTCTTCGATCTGTTCCGGCGTGATGAATTCATCTGCCGGGTTGTAACGGAAATAGTCGGGCGTGCTGACGATAAAATCGGCGCAGGTCATGGTGGATACATACTTCTCCATGCTGAAGCCGCCCACAAAGGCACACAGTGCATTGAACAGTGTCACCGACAGTGCCAGAGACACCACCACCAGCACCGTCTTTTTCTTGTTTCGTCCCAGATTGGCAAAGGCCATCTGATGGAGCTT
>CDZY01038907.1_pt1 | contig 15903 bp, 14 predicted proteins | sample 557671 | NCBI WGS metagenome assembly CDZY01 (sample SAMEA3182091, study PRJEB8094) | gut metagenome | biome: human; feature: gut; material: Stool; isolation source: human stools | place: Canada | collected 2013-03-11
CACCGGGCATCGACTATCAGGTTCCGGCAGAAGCCCTGACGGACAGCGAGTTTGCCGCCATCTACAAGGAAGCCCAAAAGTATGTGGGTACGCCCTATGTGTGGGGCGGCTCTACCCCGGAAACTGGCTTTGACTGTTCAGGCTACGTTTGTTGGGTCTACAACCAGAACGGCTACGATGTGGGACGCACCACCGCCAACGGCCTGTGGAACAAGAGCCAGCACATCAGCGAGGCAGAAGCAAAGCCCGGTGATCTGGTCTTTTTCAAAGGAACCTACGACACCCCCGGCATGAGCCATACCGGGATTTATCTGGGCAACGGCATGATGGTCAGCGCCGGAGACCCCATCAAGTACGCAAACATTCATTCGTCCTACTGGGAGAAGCATCTCGCCGGGTTTGGACGGCTTTCAAAATGATTGGAGGAAGAAATGAGCGAAAAACTCGATAAGCTGCGCGCTTCTCTGGAAAAGGAAAGGGAGCGTCGCATTAAGATCAACACTCGCATTGAAAGCCTTGAACGACGGATTCAGGAAGCAGAAGCTGCCGAGGTGAATGAGATGGTGCGCACCGCCAAGGTTACGCCGGAACAGCTTGCCGCCCTGCTGCGGCAGTCGGCTACCGCCACCCCGACCCCGGCTGCGCTGTCCGCGGTCGGTGCTACCTTTAATAAGGAGGACGATTCCAATGAAGATGATGAATAAGGTTTGTGCGCTGGTGCTGTCGGTGGCACTGTGCGCTGGCATGGCGGCTCCCGCTTTTGCCTATGGCGGTGAGCCTGTGGAGGAAGTGGAACAGCCCGTCCTGACTTCTACCACTGATGAGGAAGATGCGGTCACCGTGACCGATGAGGAAAACGGTGCCCTGACCCCGGAGGGCAACCTGACGCTGGTGGACGACTACCACACCAACTATTCTGATGGCAGCGGTCAGCAGTTTATCACGCTGGTGTCGAAGTCGGGTGCGACTTTCTATCTGGTGATAGACCGCAACGCCAAAGGGCAGCAGACCGTCCACTTTATGAATCTGGTGGACGAAGCGGACCTTTTGACACTGATGGAAGAGGATGCCGCCGATGCCTACACCGCTGAAAAAGAAGCAGCGGCGCAGGCGGAACAGGATAAGCTGAAAGCCGAGGAAGAAGCGAAAAAAGCCGCCGAAGAAGCGGCAGCATCCGGCGAGGAACAGCCCAAGGAAAACAAGGTCACAAAGATCGCATCCGGCTTTCTGGGTGTGGTCGTGCTGATTGCGCTGGCGGCAGGCGGCGGCTTCTACGCTTTCACAAAGCAGAAGCAGAAAAAGCAGGCCGAAAAAGAAGCCCTTGACCCCGATGCAAACTACACCGAGGACAAGGGCGATTTTGAGATTCCCACCGAGGACGAGCCGGAGGACACCGGCGAGGAAGATACCGAACCCATCTGATTTTAAGGCGGCATTTGCCGCCGTACATAACTATCATTTGTGTATTTTTCGGAAGCGCAATCATTGTGGCCGAATGCTATATATCGTATCAAATTGGTATGGATCTGATTGTAAAACTTTTCCATTTGAAATCACGATAATTGTTTCGCCTTCTTTAATTTGCGATAGTTGAACTTGCCCTTTCAAATAATCCGATGCTCCATGAATTATGTATTCATCATCGGCATCATACAACTGGTTTTTTGCTATTGCATAGATACAGTTCTCTTGCAAATCCACATTTGTGACTGTGAGCTTCGATTCTTTTCTATCTAAAAAATTCACTTTGAAAAAACCAAAGGAAAAAACTACTATCATTGCAGTGCAAATGCTGAAAACCACTTTCTTTGTCATTTTATTCGCCTCTATAAGAAAGAAATAGCGTATATAACGACTGCGTTATTCGCAAAGCGCCTGTATAAGAAGTTGGATATTGTGAGCCATCCACTGTGCTTCCATCTTTATGAATTCCAATAGCCACATATCCAGATCCGGAAATGTATTCCACAAGTGGGCCGCCACTAAATCCGCCTGTCAGATCCCAATCGCCTTTGAGATATTTAGACGTTTGACTTTTTATATGGCCGGAGGATTTACACATTTTATATTTAGCATCTACTCCGTTTATCTGACTCGGATAGCCGTAAGCATACACCAATTGTGATGACGAATAGTTATTGGATTGCCAATGCAACCCCAACCATCCGGTTTTTGATCCAAGATTATTTTTGAGTGTAATAATAGCCCAATCCTCCGAAGATTTTCCGGCAAGATAAGAACTACTAACAGTCATCGAACTTGCCGAAACATTTTCGCTTCCATAGGGTTTACTGCTGCCAGAACGTGCAGGCGCTACGTTTACCGACTTAACATATGCTTTATCCTTTATACTGTAAAGATTATGCGCCGCCGTTGCAAGCGCATTTGGCCCAATCATAAATCCGGAGCCATAATTGGTGCCGCCACTACTAGTTGTTATTTGCAAACAGACAGTGCTGCAATATGGTGATGATGCCGGATTATCAACAACTACAATATCGTTATTTCCGACAATCGCACTAGGATCCAATATATCAAAATTCGGAATTTTTCCATTAGGAAAATAGCCTGCACTTGTTTCCTCATCCGTCAAGGAATTAGTTTCAAATACAATTTTTTCAATTGATTCTTCTCCAGTATCAAAATCGTATTTATGGTATTCTTCCGTACGGAAATTTTCTCTATCACCTGAATCGTCCGCAAAAACAGTCATTCCAGAATTAAAGCTTAATGCAGACAATGCCATGATGCTGCTTGACTTCAAAAAAAGTCTGCGAGATATTTTTTCAACTTTCATATTAATTCTTTTCGATTTTTGATTTATCTACTGGTGCTTCCTGTAATGGTCTCACTCTGCCCATCAGTATAACTAAATGTTGCAGAATACTCCAGCTTATAAGATTTTCCGGACTTAGTGTTAAAATTGTTTGGCTGACTTTGTTTTTAAGGATTCACTTTTATCCTGCATTGGAATCACCTCCATCTGATGCATTTATATGCTAAAGACTCCTATTATTTTTTGCATTTTCGACAGTAATAAGCATCTGTTAGTATCGTCGGTCCCCCATAAATAGTCTTTCTTTCCTATAGCTATCCCGCCTTCAAAAATGGTTTTTGAAAGACGTGATTTTTTCAGACTTTCTTGAGAAAACCACATCGCTGAAACTCCCTGCGTGACGATTCCTCCAAGCTGCATATCGCTTCCACAATAAATGCACTTCATTATCTCTATTCCTCTGGAGTGGATTTATCTCCCAAAATATTGAGCATTAACACAACGCACAAAAAGAGAAACGATAAGATATAAGGTTGAACATATCCTTCCTCATATAAACACAATGTATTGCCTGATTGAACAACATTCACCTTGGTGAAACAATCTGTATAGCTATAACTTGTTTCTTCTGAGAAAGGCATCAGCTGAGATAAATCATATCGGTTCCATATAAAGAAACGTTTTGCCGTTATAATATAATATTGCTTTCCATCAGTTAGTAAAAAATCAATTGAAGACTTCGATTCGGTCGATTTACAATCAACAAGAGTTAACACAGAATTTGAAACGCTTTCAAAATTTTTATTTGATAACACTTGCAATTTATCAAAAGAATACGGAAATCTTACGATAGAAATTAGCCATAGCAATATTATAATAGCACCGAAATGTCTGAAACATTTAACAATCTTATATTTTTTAGTTCCACGCATAAATATTCCAATTACTGTATGTAAACAGATAATTATAGATTGTCATTCCAAAATTTTGATTTCCCCAAGATGTTGTGGGGTAATAGAAATGGTATACTTTAGGTGTTCTATTCCAAAGATAAGGCTTCACCTATCATCTCTAGGATTAGTTTTTTAAAATGAATAACCTCACTTATCTACTGGTACTTCCAGTAATGGTTTCACTCCGTCCATCGGAATAGTTAAAGGTCGCAGAATACTCCAGCCTATAAGATTTTCCGGGCTTAGTGTTAAAGTTACTGCTCACCATGCAGGTTGAGGTCGTGCTGCTGTTCGAGCAGCTACTTACTTTTTGCCATGTTCCAATTGTTCCCTTTTCATAGAGAACGCCTGAAACGCTGATTTTCTTTACTCCAGTTCGTGTCTGGGCATCAACCTGATAGTATGTTTGGTAAATGGATCCGTTGACCGTACTATCACCTACATACCGCTCAGACTTTTCAGCGGCCATTGCGGTGCAGGCAAAACTCAAGAGAATCACCGCTGAAATAACAATGGACAACAAACGCTTTTTCGACATAGACATACACCTCCGTTTTTTTTGCTCCTAACAAGAGCCTTTGTATAATCAACGCAATTCGCATTCGCTTCGTTTCAATTTTCAGGAGAAATTTTTTCAAATTTTCCATCTTTGTAAGTTCAGACAAAAAGAAAGCCAGACATTTGTGTACTCTCACAAGTGTCCGGCTTTCTTAACGGATACCTTCCGCAATTTTCATAATCTCATCGTATGGAATGTTTCCCATAACGGTATGTGTAATCCCCTGATATTCCCAACTTAGAGTATAAACATTCTTTCCATGTTCATCCGTACTAGTTCCAAGTACGCCATCTGCTTCTCCGACCTTTACGGTTTCGTACACTGTATGCTCATTATCAAATAGGGACTGCTGTCCCGGCTGGATAATTGAACAACGGACAGTGTAGCTTTCCTCTGTTTCTTTTGACGAGTAAACATGTAAAAAGTTTTCTGCTCGTTCAAATTTCTGCGCATCGTCCATTTCAAAGCCGTCCAGCACATAATGATCGCTGTATCCATCCGGTAATCGTTCCAACGGTTCGCCGTCCACTTGATACGTCAGCTGCATCTCAATCGGCAAGAACTTCTGAATCATCGTGTAGACTGCCTTGCGGAAGTCCGCACTTACTGTAAGCGCACCGAGAGTTAAAATTACCAGCGTCAGGGCCGCAATAAGCACTCGTTTCAGCACAGGGCGGCGTTTATGCAACGCCGCTTGCAGGCGGGCATCCCATCGGGAAGTGTCCGGGTAGCGTTCTTTAAGCTGCGCCGGAGTTGGTAGCTCGTTCAGTTCTTTCTGTGCATCTGCATGGAGTGCCATCATCAACGCAGTGTCAAAAGAAACTTCTGTCTGCTCACTCATGGTGGTTCAACTCCTTCCACAATAGTTTTCTTCCACGGAAAAGCCGCATCCGAACCACTTCGTCCGGCAGTCCAAGCGATTTGGCAATCTCCCGGTTGGTGTAGCCCATTGCCAAAAGGCGCAGTGGGTCACGGTACATCGGTTTCATCTGTCCGATCAGTTCTGTCAGATGTTGGATGTTATCGGTGCTGACTGTTGCATCATCCGGCACCGGGGTGCTATCTGGTGCGTCCGGGATTTCTTCCAGCAGTTCTTCTCGCTGCTTGCGAAGCATATCGTACGCACGGCTTCTACTACAACTAACGAGATAAGCGGCGAGTTCGTGACAGTTTTCTCGATGAATTTTAGAAAAATTTTTGGCAACGTACAAAAACACCTCTTGCAGTACATCTTCTGCCAGATACGAATCGCCCATAATTTTGTAAGCGGTATGGTAGACCAGCCGCTTGTAAGTATTATATACATCTATAAATTGTTCTTCTTTGCTTTGATCGTCAAGAACAGCTAAGTACAGAGAAAGCAACACAACCACCTCCAACTGATTCGCAACGATTGGATGTAGTGTACCACGAACCAACAAAAATGTCGAATGGCTCTTGTAAAGGAACGTGATGCCATGACCCAACCCAAAACCGATCTTGTCTACCTCCGCAGCGAGAAAGCCAAAGCCGAGCAGAAGCCGCACTACCGCAGAAGAAGCCCTTGACCCCGATGCAAACTACACCGAAGACAAGGGCGATTTTGAGATCCCCACCGATGTGCCGGACGAGGACGAAACCCCGGACGAGCAGGACACCGAACCCATCTGATTTTAAGGCGGCATTTTGCCGCCGTACATATTGCAATCCAAAACAGAATGGAGGAATTTTTATCGCAAAATTGATCGTAGCAGAGAAACCGTCCGTTGCCATGTCCTATGCCAAAGTCCTCGGTGCGACCAACCGCAAAGACGGTTATCTGGAGGGTAACGGCTATCTGGTAAGCTGGTGCGTAGGGCACTTGGTGGAACTAGCACCACCCAATGTCTATGATGCCAAATACGTCAAGTGGAGCATCGCAGATCTGCCCATCCTGCCGCAGAAGTGGCAGTATCTGGTGTCTGCCAGCACCAAAAAACAGTTTGGCATCCTGCAAAAGCTGATGAACCGCCCGGATGTGGACAGCGTGATCTGTGCTACGGACGCAGGGCGCGAGGGAGAACTGATCTTCCGCTTGGTGTACCAGCAAGCGGGATGCAAAAAGTCCTTTTCCCGTCTGTGGCTTTCCAGCATGGAGGAAAACGCCATCCGGGAGGGCTTTGCCCACCTCAAACCGTCAACTGAATACGATGCGCTGTACAATGCAGCACTCTGCCGGGAACGTGCCGACTGGATGGTCGGCATCAATGCGTCCCGGCTTTTTTCGTGTCTGTACGGTCAACCGCTGGCGGTGGGGCGTGTTATGACCCCGGTGCTTGCCATGACGGTGGTACGGGAAGCTGCCATTGCCGCCTTTGTGCCGGAGAAATTCTACACGGTTGCCCTGACCCTTGCGGACGGCGGTACAGCATCCAGCAAACGGTTTGCCCAGAAAGTGGATGCCGAATTGCTGCTTGCCAACTGCCGAAAGGAGGGGCGTGTCACGGTACAGAAGATGGAACGCAAGGAGAAATCCGAAAGCCCGCCGCAGCTCTATGACCTTACCGCATTGCAGCGGGATGCAAACCGTCTGTTTGGATTTACGGCACAGCAGACCTTGGATTATGCCCAAAGCCTTTACGAAAAACGGCTCATCACCTACCCCCGCACGGACAGCCGCTTTTTGACGGAGGATATGGCGGCATCCCTTCCGGGGCTGGCGACGGATGTGGGAAAGGCGTTTGCCGTGGAGGAACCGTTTTCCATCCATGTGCAGCAGGTCATCAACGGCAGCAAGGTCACCGACCACCATGCACTGCTGCCCACGAAAAGCATGGCAAACGCAGACCTTGCCGCCCTCCCTGCCGGGGAGCGGAATGTCTTGCGGCTGATTGCCGCACGGCTGCTCTGCGCCGTAGGTGAACCGCACCGCTATGCAGAAACCACGCTCACTACCATCTGTGCCGGGGAGGAGTTCTCCGCAAAGGGCAAGGTGGTGCTGTCCGAAGGATGGAAAACCATGGAGCGGAAAATGCTGGGCGAACTGCTTGGCAAGCAGAAAGAATCGGCAGTTCTGCCGGATGTGCAAGAGCAGAGCCAGTGCAGCGTTACCAGTGCCGAACTGAAAGAGGGGCAAACATCCCCGCCAAAATCCTACACGGAAGATACCCTCCTGTCAGCTATGCAGGCGGCGGGTGCGGACAGTATGCCGGAGGGCGTGGAGCGTCAGGGCATCGGTACTCCGGCAACCAGAGCTGCCACCATTGAAAAACTGGTGCAGAAGGGCTTTCTGGAACGCAAGGGCAACAAGAAAACCAAGGTGCTGCTGCCCACCGACAAGGGCAAGGCATTGATTACCGTGATGCCCGAAGAAATTCAATCCCCGGAAATGACCGCTGATTGGGAAGCAAAGCTGCTACAAATCGAGCGCAGCGAAATGGAGCCGGAAACATTTATGAATGAAATCAAGGAAATGATCTCCTCGCTGGTAAAAACCACCGAGGCTGCGAAGGGAGCGAATGCACTTATGAAAAACAAGATTATTGGTATCTGCCCGAACTGTGGCAAGCCTGTCGTGGAGCGTGAGAAGGGATGGTTCTGTGAGAACCGGGAGTGCCGCTTCGTGCTGTGGAAGGACAATGCGTTCTTCAAGCGTCTGGGCAAGCGTTTGGATGGCCGAATGGCGGACAAGCTGCTGCGGGATGGCCGTGTCAGGCTGAAGGACTGCAAGAGCGCCAAGGGCAAGACCTACAATGCAACCGTGCTGTTGGGCACCGAGGCGGATGGCCGCAGCAAGTTTTCTCTGGAATTTGAGGGTGGTTGCTGATGGAGCAGAAAAAAGAAGCGGTTTACCTTATCAACGATGAACGCTATCTCCACCTCCGGGAAAACGGTGCAGGAGTCGGCTTTGCCACCTACAACAAGGTGACCGGCGAGCCGCTGGAAAGCGGGCAGATTTCCGAAAAGAACCTGCCGCCCGATGGCAGGAACGCCATTCCTGCCGCCCGGAACTGGTATCTGTTTGAACTTTCGGACGATGACCGCAAGGTCATCCAACAGGAAAGCGTAAAGATCCTCGAAAACATCCCGCAAGCTGGTATCGGCAGACGGCGCATCTGGGAGCCTGAAACGCTGCCGAAGGATATTCGTCTCATCAACAGCCACTATGACGATCTCTATCGCATTCCCGATGGCGGTGTGATTCAAATTGACTACCCGGATGGTCGCAGTTTTACGGCAAAGCTGGAACATTTGGATGATTACCACTTTGATATGGGCGGTCTGGGCAATGTGTTCCACATCTGCCAGTTTGCCGATATTATGGGTAGGAACCACGCAGACTTCTACCCGGAAATCCAGACGCAAGATGAGCAGGGTGCATGGGAATTGGGTGGTAAAGGCTATATTGCTATCCAGTCCACCGATGAAGGTTGGGATTACACTATCTATCACAGCGACTTTTCCGTGATGGATGGTGGTCAGGTCGATGCGCCGGAATTGACCATTCAGGAAGTCCGTGAGCAAATTCTGGAAACACATCACATGGAAAAAGGTCGGCGGTTGTTGCAGGACTATGATTTTGTGATGGACAGAGCCGCAGAAGCAGAAGAACTGGGCGCAAACCACCGCCCTTCCACATTGGAAAAGCTGACTTCACTGGCTGGCGCAAAAGAAAAATGCGATGCCCCGGAGTGCAGCCCTGTTGGGTGCCGGAAAGTGAGGGATGCTCATGAACTTTAATGGCGAAGAATTGACGCTGATGATGCTCTACAATTCCGGCTCCCGGCTGGGCTTGATGCAGGAGCTGCGGTTGATGCAGTGCTATCTTCTGCCGGACGAAACTGCTCTGCGCGAACTGTCGGAGGGTGTTATCAAAAAGTTGAAACTTATGACCGATGCCGAGTTTGCCGAGCTGGAATTTCCACTTAACTAAATTATGCCGCCGCTTGGCGGCGTACATAATAGGGGGTTACGCCAAAAGTAATTATATGGTATAATTATTCTATCGACTTTACGGCTTAAGGAGATTTTTTATGGGAGAATTCGATTTCACTTATAGGTTGCCCCAAAACTTTTCAAGGCGAGTAGTTCAATATTTGGAACAACTCGAATCGCCCAATGTTGCAAGGGCATTTCAAAACTGTACATACGATTATGAAGATTTGGGGCTTGCCTATTATGCTGGCATGAAAGGCGATAACTGGGATAAAAAAGCGTTGGACTTTACAGTTGAGGGTTCTCCCCGCGACATTGCTTTGCTAAAATCGAAAGGGCATATACTGAAAGAATCTATCAGCAAATCACTTAAGTCGTCTGAATCTGGTTTTTTACTCAAAGAGATTTATTACTTTGAATCTGAAAGCGTAGAGCCCATTCCCTTGTCAAATGCTGCTAGATTAAATGCAGATATAGCCTCATCGCAGGTTGTCCTTCGAGATCTACTTCAAATAGGGCAACGCTTTTGTTTGAATTGCTCATTTAATGGTGCCAGCTCGGAAAACAGTATGAATGACTATTTTCGAGATTTGCTTTTTATGAAAGGATACACAGAGATAAAAGACCAAACCAGACATGGCTTATCCGTAAATAAAAAGGATTCCGCAGAAGTAGATATCTTGTTAACAAAAGACGGTAAAGAGATTGCCATTTATGAAGGCTTAAAATTATCTAGCGTTAGTACCACATACATTGATACTCATATAAGCAAAGCAGTTGTAAACTATAATGCTCTTGGAACCTCAACATTTATTGTTGCTTATGTAGATGTGTCAGATTTTGACTCTTTCTGGAATAGATATGTTTCTTATTTGCAGAGTTATAGCTTTCCCTTGTTAGTAAAATCGCCCATTGAAGTATATCCCTATCCAGACGCAGCGGCACGTGTGGCAAGTACCATATTATCAAGAGATGATTACGATTTTCCTGTCTATTTTGTTGCTTTCAAGATTCCAAGATAATTTTCTATATTAACTAAGAGCGGGCAACCATAAAACGGTTGCCCGCTCTTTTTATATCCTGAAATCGAAAGGAGGAACGCAATGCCAAATAAAACGCAAGAATACCTCAACCTTGCCCAGCAAACAGCAAAGGAACTGACCCGGTATTGGGAAAACTGGACGGACTACCTGACCACTGCATCCCGGCTGTACAAGTACAGCTATGCAGACCAGCTTATGATCTACGCCCAGCGACCCGATGCCACCGCCTGCGCCAGTTTCGACCTTTGGAATGACCGCATGAACCGCTATATCCGGCGTGGCTCCAAGGGAATCGCTCTGTTAGACCAGTCCAGCAGTGTTCCGCGTCTGCACTACGTTTTCGATGTGAGCGATACCGGGGTGCGCCGTAATTCCCGTGACCCGGATATGTGGCAGCTCGGCCCCGATCTGGTTCAGCCTGTTTCGGAAATGCTTGCCAGAGAGTACGGTGTTCAGCAGGAAAATCTCGGCCAGCAAATCGCGGACATCTGCGGCAGGCTGGTGGATTCCTATTGGGATAACAACAGCGGTGACATTCTCGACATCGTTGACGGCTCTCTCCTGATGGGGTATGATGAAGCCGGACAGGAGTTCCAGTTCAAATCTGCCGCCGCAATCAGCATCACCTATGCTGTTCTCGAACGCTGCGGCTTTGAGCCGGAAGGTCATTTTGACCGGGACGATTTTCAGGCAATCTTCTCCTTTTCCACTCCTGCCGCTGTGTATGCACTGGGCACCGCAGTCAGCGAGTGCAGCCGTGAGCTGCTGCGCAGCATCGAAAGAACTGTAAAGACGACCATTCGCCGTCGTAACGTAGAAAGGAGCCAATATGAATATGAACAGCAGGAACGTGACCTACTCGAAAGTCGGAGATTATCTGCTTCCGAACCTGACCCTGCCCCAGCAGGAGAAAGCATTGGGCAAGTACGGGCGACTGCGCCGGACTTACCTGATGAAGCATCGCCCGGTACTGTACAACTCGATGCTCCTGTCGGGAACTCTGCATCCGCACCTGTTGGAAGTGGAGCAGAGCGCGGAGAGCCGGATACAGCAGACCATGCAGAAGCTGCTGGAGCAGAATCCGGCTCCGAACAAAGAGCAGCATCAGATGGAGTGGGTGCAGCACATGAACAGCCTGAACGCACAGGCCGAGGAACTGGTGATGAACGAGCTGATTTACAGCTAAGTTTCTTCGACACCCACATTCCTACCGAAGCGAAACAAATTGAATCCATCGACCAAGCGGAGAGCGAAAAATCGCCCTCCGCTTTCTCTTTGTCACAGGCCGACATTGAAAATGCTCTGCGGAGAGGCTCCAACTTTGAAAACAGCAAACTTCGGATATGGAAAATTTATCAGTTGCAGCCTGACCGAAACCTCCGGGCAAAAGCTCTTGCCAAAGAATATGCTCCAAACGGACCCGGTGGCTCCTCGCACACCTATCTGGATGGAAGTCGCGGCTGGCTTGACCATGACAGCAAGGGCTTGACGTTTGAACACTATCCAGACCACCAGAAAATTCTTCTTCGCTGGAATCAGGTCGAAAAGTATATCGACCTGATGATTCAGTCTGACCGCTATCTGTCCGACAAAGAAAAAAGAATCATCGACTTTCCCCTTGAACTGAACGACACCAGTGCTGCCGAATACACTGCATTAAAAGAGCAGTACCCGGACACTCTCATTGGTTTTGAAGCTGGCGGCAATTTTATGTTCTATGGCGAAGATGCCGCCAAGGTCGCAAAAATCATCAACAGTGCTTTGTTCATGAGAAACACTGCACTGGGTGAAGTTCAAATCACGGGCTTTCTCCCTAGCTTATGGGCAAAAAGAGCAAAAGAATTGTGGTCTGCGGGCAATGATGTGTACCTTGCCGGGTTAAACGAGGATGGCACTCACCACCAGACCAAGCACTTGCGCAAAGAGGACTATCTGCCCATCGGCTCCGTTATCAATATGGATGACCGGAAATTTCGGGTCGATAGCGTGGATTTTGACAAGGACAAAGTTTCCTTGCAGGATATGGCTCTGGCCGATGCCCGGATGCCGATTTTCCGGGAAGAGCCGCTGACTGTTGTCCGGGAACTGTACGAACAGCAGGATGAAGCCCTTGATACTGCTCCAGAAAAAACTCCCGATTACAATGTCGGTGATTCCGTTGTTGTAGACCTTCCAACCCGAACCATCAAGGGAACTATTGGCTATGTAGGCGAAACCGATGTGCGCATCGACACCAGTGCACAGGGCTATTCGTGGAGCAATGAGGTACTGAACAAGCAGCAGTTCGAGGATGGACTGCGGCAGGATGAGCCGGAACTTTCCGATGAAGAACTGGATAAGCTGCCCACCTCTGTGGAAGTTAACGGCGAATGGCAGACTTTCCCGGATGCCGCTGCCGCAGACAAAGCTCTGAACGCCGAACCTGTGCCGGAAGCTGCCGGAAACTTCCACATCACGGACGATCATCTGGGCGAGGGCGGCGCAAAACAAAAATATGCCCGGAACGTTGAAGCCATCCGCACCCTGTTCCAGTTGGAGCAGGAGCATCGTGGAGCCACCGCCGAGGAACAGCAGGTTCTTTCGCAGTATGTCGGCTGGGGCGGTCTGCCGGATGTCTTTGACCCAGACAAGGGCAACTGGGCAAAAGAATATTCCGAATTGAAAGGTCTGCTTTCCGAGGACGAATATGCTGCTGCCCGTAGTTCCGTTCTGAACGCCCACTACACCAGCCCTACCGTTATCCGCGCCATCTATGATGCAGTCGAGAAAATGGGGTTCCGCAACGGCAACATTCTGGAGCCGAGCATGGGCATCGGCAACTTTTTTGGTATGCTGCCGGACACCATGCAGGACAGCCGCCTATACGGTGTGGAGTTGGACAGTGTCACAGGCCGTATCGCCCAAAAGCTCTACCCGGATGCCAACATTAAAGTTGCCGGATTTGAAACCACTGACCGCCGCGACTTCTATGACCTTGCAGTGGGCAATGTTCCTTTTGGCCAGTACCGGGTAAACGACAAGGCGTACAACAAATTAGGTTTCAGCATCCACAACTATTTCTTCGCCAAGGCCATCGACCAAGTGCGTCCGGGCGGCATCGTGGCATTCGTCACCAGTCGCTACACGCTGGACAGCAAAGATTCTTCTGCCCGCAAGCACATTGCCGAACGTGCTGATCTGCTGGGTGCTATCCGTCTGCCGAACACTGCGTTCAAAGCAAACGCAGGAACAGAAGTCGTCAGCGACATTATTTTCCTCCAAAAACGTGACCGCCCTATCGACCATGAGCCGGACTGGGTGCAGCTTGGCAAAACGGAAGATGGCTTTGCCATCAACAGCTATTTTGTAGACCATCCAGAGATGGTGCTGGGTGAACTGACTTCCGAAAGCCCCCAGTATGGCCGGGAGGAATGCACTGTGCGTCCCATCAAGGGCGCAGTGCTGGTGGACCAGCTTGCAGAAGCCATCCAGCATATTGAGGGGCAGTTCACGGAAGTCGAGGTCGAAACACCAGATATTGCGGATGCTGAAAATGAGCGGCACATTCTCCCGGCTGACCCAGATGTGAAGAATTTCTCTTACACGGTGGTTGATGGTGAGGTGTATTATCGGGAAAATTCCGTCATGACACAGGTGGAGCTGTCCGACACCGCCAAAGGCCGTGTGACCGGGATGGTGGAGCTGCGGCAAATCGTCAATGAGTTGATCGACCAGCAGCTGAACGACTACCCGGATGCCGACATTAAAGCAACGCAGGAAAAGCTGAACACTGCCTACGATGCTTTTTCCGCCAAATATGGCTTGTTGAATGACCGCAAAAACGGCAGATTATTTGAGCAGGATTCTTCTTACTATCTGCTGTGTTCTCTGGAAAATTTGGACGAGCAGGGGCGGCTCAAGAGCAAGGCGGCGATGTTCACCAAACGCACCATCCGCCCGGAATGTACTGTCACCAATGTAGACACTCCTACGGAAGCCCTTGCGGTGTCCATCGGAGAGCGTGGCCGGGTGGACTTGCCCTATATGGCAGAACTGCTCGGCACTCCCGGTGACTATGAGCGCATCACCAGCGAACTGTCCGGCGTGATTTTCAAAGACCCCGGCGCAGACCCTACCGACCCGGAAGCAGGTTGGCGAATGGCAGACGAATACCTGTCCGGCAATGTTCGGGCAAAGCTGCGCATGGCTCAGCTTGCCGCCGAAACTAACCCGGAGTTTGCAGTTAACGTCACTGCACTGGAAAAAGCACAGCCGAAAGATCTTGAAGCATCTGAAATTGATGTGCGGCTGGGCGCAACATGGCTTGCTCCAGAAATTATCCAAAAGTTTATGGCAGAAACATTCCAGATTCCCTACTATCTGCGCCATACAGTCAAAGTGAGATATTCTCCCTATACCGCAGAATGGCGCATTGAGGGCAAGTCGGCCATGGGCAGAGGTGACATCATCTCCTCCGAAACCTACGGCACCTCCCGCGCCAACGCCTACAAGATTCTGGAAGACACGCTCAACCTGAAAGATGTGCGCATCTATGACGCTATCGAAGATGAAGAAGGCAAGCTGAAGCGCATCCTGAACAAAACGGACACCATGCTGGCACAGCAGAAGCAGCAGGTCATCAAGGATGCCTTTGCCAACTGGATCTGGAAAGACCCCCAGCGGCGCATTGCACTGGTGAAACAGTATAATGAACTGTTCAACAGCAGCAGGCCACGAGAATACGATGGTTCCCACATCCACCTTGTCGGTATGAACCCGGAAATCACCCTCCGGGAACATCAGCGCAATGCCATTGCTCATGTGCTTTATGGCGGTAATACGCTGTTGGCACACGAGGTAGGAGCAGGAAAAACTTTTGAAATGGCGGCATCCGCAATGGAAGCAAAACGCCTTGGCTTGTGTCAGAAAAGCCTATTTGTCGTTCCCAATCACTTGACGGAGCAGTGGGCTTCGGAGTTCCTGCACCTATACCCCAATGCAAAGCTGCTGGTAGCGCGGAAAAAGGATTTTGAAACGGCCAACCGCAAAAAGTTCTGCGCCCGGATTGCAACCGGGGATTATGATGCGGTCATTATCGGTCACAGCCAGTTTGAGCGGATTCCGCTTTCCTATGAGCGGCAGGAACGCATTATTCAGGAACAGATCGATGAAACGCTTGCCGCCATCGAAGAACTGAAAGCCAATGCAGGCGAGAATTTCAGCATCAAGCAGATGGAAAAGACCCGTAAGACGCTGGAAACAAAACTGGAAAAGCTGCGCTCCGATGCGAGAAAGGACGATGTTATCACCTTTGAGCAGTTGGGCGTTGACCGACTTTTTGTAGACGAATCGCATTTTTATAAGAACCTCTTTTTAACCACAAAAATGCGCAATGTCGCTGGTTTGTCCACATCGGAAGCCCAGAAATCGAGCGATATGTTCGGCAAGTGCCGCTATCTGGACGAGATCACAGGCGGGCGCGGCGTGGTATTTGCAACGGGAACTCCCGTGAGCAACTCCATGTCGGAACTGTATACGGTCATGCGCTATCTGCAATACGGCACACTCCAGCAGAAAGGGTTGACGCATTTCGACTGCTGGGCATCGACCTTTGGCGAAACCACCACCGCCATCGAACTCGCCCCGGAAGGATATAATTTAGTAGGACGATAAATAATGCGTTCCTAAATTGAAAATAGG